>Ga0209755_10000753_pt1 | contig 56668 bp, 52 predicted proteins | sample TergutCo191P1_FD_187301 | JGI IMG/M metagenome (GOLD analysis project Ga0209755, IMG submission 187301) | Cornitermes sp. P1 segment gut microbial communities from Petit-Saut dam, French Guiana - Co191P1 (SPAdes) (version 2) | ecosystem: Host-associated > Arthropoda: Insects > Digestive system...
CCCCGGCGGCGCCAGTCAAAGGCTGCGCGTAAATTTTCGCGGGGGGGGGGCGGGCGGCATCGTAGTAGGACGTAATGAAATGCTCCAGCGATTCCCCCTCGCCCGCCGCCGAGCGTGCCCGGAAAAGCTCCCGCCCGGTCATCTTGCCGCCGCGCATCGAAAAAACAGTGAACGTCGTTAGCACGCCCTCCGCAGCCCAGGCAATATAGTCCCTCCCCTCCGAGTCAAAATCGACAACGGCGCTGTCCTCCCCCGCAAGGCTCTCGATGGCCGCAATCGCGTTGCGAATCCGCGCCGCCCACTCGAATTTAAGCTCCCGCGCCGCCTCGTGCATCTTCGCCGTCAGCTCAATAACCAGCGGCCCCTCGTCGCCGGACAGCATGCGCTGCACCTGCTCGACGTGGAACCGATACTCCTCCGCCGCTATTTTTCCGCAGCACGGCGCCTTGCACCGGCTAATGTGGTAATACATGCACGGCGCCGGCCTCTTGCTCAGCCGCCGGCACTTGCGCAGCGGAAACAGCTTGTCGATCAAGTCCAGCATCGCGTCAACTTTTTTCAAATCCGGAAACGGCCCAAAATACAGGCTGCCGTCCTCCACAACCCGCCGCGTCCTGAAAATCCGCGGAAAATCCTCGCGCGTCACGCGGATCACCGGATAGCTCTTCCCGTCCTTCAGGTTGATGTTGTACCTGGGCGAGTGCTGCTTGATCAGCGTGTTCTCCAGCAGCAGCGCCTCGTACTCGCTGGAAACAATGATAGTCTCAATGCCCGCCGCATGCCGCACCAGCGTCGCAGTCTTGGCATCCTTCGCCCCGGAAAAATAAGAGCCCAGCCGGTCCCGCAGCGACTTCGCCTTCCCGATGTAAATAATCTGCCCCGCCTCATCCTTCCAGAGATAAACCCCAGGCAGCCGCGGCGCGTCCCGAGCAATGGCGCGAAGCGCTTCGATAGCGCTAGGAGGAGAGGTGGGGGAAGCCTCGGGCTTGGGCGCCGCCGCGATTGCCTTTTCCGGGAGCGCTCCCTTTTTTCCCATCGTCTGCCTCCTCCCGTGCCGCCAAAAACCTGCGGCGCTTCCCTCAAATTCCATCACAGTGCCGGATCGAAGTCAAGCTGCCTTGCTCAGGCGCGGATCTTGAGTTTTCTGCCGGCCTGCCCTTGCCTCGGCCCCGGCCCTTGCCCTGACCCTTGCCCTAGCGCAAGGCGCGGCTTTAATGTATACTTCCGGTGTGAACGGCAATTTTACAAGCGCGAAGCTCGACCGGTTTTTCAGGGGCATTCTGGATATCGAGGGCTTCGCGGGGGCGGACGACTCGCTAAACGGCATTCAGGTTGACAATGACGGCGGCGGAATCGGAAAAATCGCCTTTGCGGTGGACGCGAGCCTGGAAACCATCGAGCGGGCCGCGGGGGCCGGCGCCGGGATGCTTTTCGTCCACCACGGGCTGTTTTGGGGCAAGCCGGCGGCGCTGACGGGGAGCCGGCGGCGGCGGATAAAGGCGCTGCTGGACCGCAACATCTGCCTTTACGCGGCGCATCTGCCACTGGACCAGCACCCGGAGATGGGAAACTGCGCCGCGCTGGCGCAACTGCTAGGGCTTCTGGACATCGAGCCTTTCGGAACGTACCACGGCAAGAAAATCGGTTACAAGGGAAGGTTTCCGCAGCCGATTGATATCGACCAGGCGGCGCGGAAAATCGCCTTTGAGGATCGGCCGCCCCTGGGGGTTTACCCGTTTGGCAAAAGCGAAAGCTCGACTTGCGCCGTGGTTTCCGGCGGCGCTGCTGGCAACGCGCTTGAGGCCATCGAGGAAGGCATCGACATGTACGTCACCGGAGAGATGGCCCACTTCGTCTACAGCGAGTGCCTCGAGGGCGGGCTCAACATGATAGCCGGCGGGCATTACTCGACCGAGGTTTGGGGCGCCCGCGCCGTCATGCGCCATTGCGCCGAGGAGCTGCAAATCGACGTCGAGTTTATCGACGCGCCGACGGGCTTGTAATTTTGAGGCGGCTGCTTCGCAATGGCGGCTGCCTCGCAATATGGAGCGATTATGAACTTGAAATGCAGGTTTGACAAAGAGCGGGGGCTGCCTCTGATACTGACGGGGTTCGTCATTCTGCTCGACCAGATTACAAAATGGATCATCGTGGCAAACTGGCCCGTGGGCCGCTTCCCGCCGATTGCCGAATTTGGCAATGACTTTTTAGGCCATGACTTTCTGCGAATAGTCCACGTTCGCAATCCTGCGATTGCCTTTAGCATTGGGCAAGGCCTGCCCGACCCCGCAAAGCGCGTGCTGTTTGTCATACTGCCGATCATCGTGCTGGTCATTCTGGTGTGGTATTATTTGAGCTCGAACGAATTCAGCAAGCTGCAGCGCTGGGCCATTGCCGGAATTCTTGGCGGCGGGATTGGCAACATTGCCGATCGCATTCTGCGGCACGGCAGCGGCGGCGTGGTGGATTTTATTTGCGTGAGGTTTTTTGACCAGTTTTTCGGCGGGCGCTGGCCGACTTTCAACGTTGCCGACACAAGCGTGGTGATTAGCTGCCTGCTGCTGCTTGTCACGATTTTTATCGACAGCAGAAAAATGTCAAAGGGGATAACCGTAACGGAGGTTGAGGCGGGGCCGCCTGAGCCGCAGCTTTCGGGGCATTCCGCGGAGCAAAGCGATGAACAAAAAACTTAACACGCTGCTTTTTGTTTTGGGGGCGACCCTGTTTAACATTCTGGTGGTGGTGGTGTCATTCCTGCTGCTCTCGGCAATTTTTGTGGCGGCGATTGCGCGCCATCTGCCCGATGGGGCCGAGCAAATGGGCCTCTCGGTGATTTTCATCGCGTCCATCGTAATTTCCTTTTTCGTGTATCGGCTCGCCCTCAACAGGCTGCTCGGCAAAATCAAGTTCGAGGACTACTTCGACCCGATCATCAAAAGGAGCATGCCAGCGCCAAAAAGAAAGCCCGATTAGAGGCCGCGCCGCTAGCCGGCGCTTTGCCCGCAGTACTTTTCCCCGAGGTACTCCAGAAACGGCTCGGCGCTGAGCTTTTCGCCGACGGCTTTTTCCAGCAACTGCGCCGGCTCAAGGCGGCAGCCCCAGGCATAGACGCTGCCGCTCAGCCACTCGCGCAGAGGCGCGAAGTTTCCGGCCGCGACAAAGCCGTCAAGGCTTGGAATGTCGCGCTTGATTTTTCTGAAAAAATGCGCGCCGTAAAGATTTCCCAAAACGTAGCTGGGAAAATATCCGAAAGCGCCCATCGACCAGTGAACGTCCTGGAGAACGCCGTCGGCGTCGCAGCGCGGATCGGCCGGGCTAACCTCGATTCCAAAATACTCTTTGGTTTTCTCGCGCCAAATCTCGGGCAGGCGCTCCGGGGAAAGCGCGCCGGATATAAGGCCCTGCTCCAGCTCGAAGCGCAGAATGATGTGCAGGCCGTAGCTCACCTCGTCGGCATCGACGCGAATCAGCGAGGGCTTTGCCTCGTTCGCGGCGCGGCAGAACTGCTCGGCGCTGATCCCCGCTAGCTGCTCCGGGAAAAAATCGCGCAGATGCGGGTAAAGGCCTTCCCAAAAAGGCAGGCTGCGGCCGATGGCGTTTTCCCACAGGCGCGACTGCGATTCGTGAATCGCCATGGAAGCGCCGTCCGCGAGGCGCGAGCCGCGAAGCTCCGGCGGAAAGCCCATTTCGTACATGGCGTGGCCGGATTCGTGTATCACCGAAAAAATGCTTGAAAGCAAATTGCCGCTGAAATAGCGCGTGGTAATGCGCGCGTCATGCGAGCCCAGGCTTGTCGCGAAAGGATGCGCGCTTGCGTCCAGCCGCCCGCGCCGCTTGTCGAAGCCCAGGTAGCCCAAAAGCTTTTCGCAAAAAGCCTTTTGCTTTTCGACGGGGAAATCCTGCCTGAGAAACGACGCGTCCGGCGGATCGCGCCGCTGAATCTCGCGCAGCAAGGCGCTGAGCCGCTCGCGCAAAGCGGCAAACAGCGCGCCTATTTCCGCGGCGCCCATGCCCGGCTCGTAAATGTCCAAAAGGCCGTCATACAGGCTGCCGCGCGAATCCGCAGCGCCGCTCCCGAAGCCCCAGTACTCGGCCTTTTTCCGCGCTATGCCAATCATGGCTTCCAGGTGCGGCAGAAAAGCCGCGAAGTCGTTGCCCTGCCGCGCCTGCGCCCAGGCCGCCTGCGAAAGGCCCTCCGCCCGAGCGGCGGCGCTGACAAAATCCTGCGGGAGCTTCGTCGCCTTGTCGTAGCTCCGGCGCATTGCGCGCAGAAAATCCCTCTCCAGCGCCGGCAGGCTTTCGTCGCCGCCGGGATTTTCCGCCGTCGAGCCCAGCGCCGCCAGCAGCCGCCCCGTTTCCGGCGCCGCAAGCCGCTGATGCGCCAGGCCCTCCAGCAGGGCAAGCTGCTCGGCGCGCTCCTCAACGCCCTCAGGCGGCAAATAAGTTTCCATGTCCCAATGCAGAATCGAGACCGCCCTTTCAAGATGGCGCTGCTCCCTGTCCGCGCTGCGGATTTTTTCAAGGTTTTCCGAAAATTGCATGGCTTGATTGTATGCGAGAAGCAGGCGCGAATTCTAGGCGCCGCGCGAATTTGGCAGCGCTTTCCCCTAGCAACGCGCCCGCTTTTGCGCTAGACTGTGCGGGTCTGGCGAAAGAGGACAGCCTGGAGGGAAAATGGGCGTGCTTGTCGTGAGCTTTGACTCGGTCGGCGACAAAGTTTTTGAAACTATGGCCGATGACAGCAAAAATTACCCAAACGTGGCAAAGTTCAAGCGCCAGGCTTACTACCGCGGCGGCGTCAAAACCGTTTTTGTGACCAACACCTACCCGGTCCACGCCACCATTTCCACCGGAAAGCTGCCCAAAGACCACGGCGTTGCATCCAACCTGCTGCGCCCCAAAAAAAGCGGCGAGCGCCCCTGGGCGCAAATGGCAAGCTGCATAAAGGCCAAAACAATATGGGACGCGGCAAGGGAAAAAAAACTGACAACAGCGGCAATGCTGTGGCCGGCAACCTGCGGCGCGAAAATCGACTGGCACATGCCGGAAGTGCATGCCGAAAAAGGCCAAAACCTGCTGCTGCGCAGCCTGCGCTACGGAAGCGCGCTTTTTCAGCTTTCGGCGCTATTGAGGCACGGCGGGAAGCTTGCAAAAGCGCTTGCGGATCATGCGCAGAAAGGCGCCGGGCAGCCGGCGCTGGACGATTTCACCGCAGCAGCAGCCTGCGACATGCTAAAAGCCAAAAAGCCCGACCTGGCGCTGGTTCACCTGATAGCCTACGACACTTTGTTTCATTTTGCGGGCTCGAAGGGAAAGGAAATTGAGGCTGCGAAAAAAGCCATGGATGCGAACCTTGGCAGGCTGCTTGAAAGCTGGGGGGAGGGGGGGACGGCCATCGTGTTCTCGGATCATTCCCAACTGGATGTCAGCGAAAGCGTCAACCTGCATGGCCTGTACGGCAGTGCCGTTTTTGACCAGGCCGGCGGCAGCGCCTTTGTTGAGAAGGCAGCCGTTGGCGCTGAGGCCGGGGGGGGGGCGGAAGCGCAGCCATGGTTTGGGCGCTATCTGACCGATGGCGAGATGGAAGAAAGCGGGCATGCGGGCAAAGGGCTTGTCGGCATGGCGGCAAAGCCCGGCTATATTTTTTCCGAAGAAAGCAAGTACAAAGGCGCGCACGGATACCCGGCGGACTATGAAGACTACAGCGTTTTTTACGGCATCAGGGGCGAAAACTATGCGCCCGGCCTTGAGCAAAGCTGGCTCAGGAATCGCGTGACGGACATAACGGCCGTCATCGCAAGGGAGCTGGGCCTGGACATGGATATTTTGGACGAATACGGCGCCAGGGAGCCGCTGAACAGCTCAGCGGCTCCCTAGGCAGATTTTAGCTTTAGCCAAAGGGGGCAGGGATGAAAAAGTTTTCAAAAGAAGAGCGCAGTTGGATAATGTACGACTGGGCAAATTCCGCGTTTGCCACGATTATGCTGGCGGCAATTTTCCCGATTTTCTTTGTGAGCATGTCCGGGGAAGGGGATATGGGCAGCATGTGGTGGGCCATCGGGCTGACGGTCACGCGAGTCGTCGTTGGCTTCGCGGCTCCGTTTATCGGCGCGCTTATCGACTATAAGGGATACAAAAAACGGCTTTTTGCCATGTCGCTGGTCTCGGGCATAATTTTTACGGCCTTTACCGCCATGATGGACTCCTGGCAGCTAATGCTAGTGGCGTTTATTTTCGCCCACATGTTTTGGTCCATTTGCAATCAAATCTACGACAGCTTTCTGCCTGACGTTACCGCGAAGGATCGCATGGACAGCGTCAGCGCCACGGGCTTTGCCATGGGGTACGTAGGCGGCAGCACCATACCGTTTGTGGCAAGCATTGCCCTTATTATGTTTGGCGAAAATTTTGGCATCGACGGCGTCATGGCCGTAAGAATATCGGTGGTGCTAACGGCAGTGTGGTGGGTTGCGTTTTCCATTCCGATACTAAAAAACGTTTACCACAAATACGAGACCGAGCTGCCGGCCAGCGGCCTGTACAGGCAGGCCATTAGGGACATCGCAAAAACCGCAAAAAAAATCGGGCAGAACAAAGGCATCCTCATGTTTTTGATTGCCTACATTTTTTACATAGACGGCGTGGGAACAATTATCAGCATAGCGACGGCCTACGGCGCGGATCTCGGGCTGGACGGAACGGGCATGATAATCGCCCTGTTCATGACGCAGATAATTGCCTTCGGCTTTAGCCTGCTTTTTGGGAAGCTCAGCAAAAAAACCAACCCCCTAAACCTGATCATAGCCTCCATAATCGTCTACTGCGTGATTTCCATTCTGGGCTTCGCAATGGGCTTTGGCCTGGAAGAGGAGCTTTTTGGGATAGAGACAGCCCAAATTATGTTCTGGGTATTGGCCTTCATGGTGGGCACCGTTCAGGGAGGCATACAGGCCATTTCGCGCTCCATTTACGGCAGGCTCATTCCGCCCGAGGAAAGCGGCGAGTATTTTGGCTTTTTTGAAATCTTTGGAAGGTTTGCGTCTGTAATGGGCCCGACCCTTTACGCCATTATCTTAGGCGCCACTGGCAGAAGGGATTTTGGCATTCTGGCTATTCTCCTCCTGTTCGTGGTGGGGCTTGCAGTCCTGCTGAAAGGGCGCAGGCATATTGTGCTAAGCAAAAAAGAAGCGGAGTAGGCAGCCGCATCCAGGGCAGCGCCGGCGCGCAAGCGCGGCGCGGCGCCTCCCTGCCTTTAGCGCGGCCGCTCCTGCTTTCGTGAAAAATAAATGTCGCCCAGCTTTTCGCCAAAGCTGTAATAGCCCCACTCGGCGAACAGCAATCCGTCGACTTTTTCTATCAGTATTCGCTGGTTCTCGCCGACTTTGTCGGAGTCCACGTGCATGGCCACCACTTCGCCGAGGAACAGATCGTGATCGCCGACCTCGCTCACGTTCAGCATTTTGCATTCGAGGTTTACCGGGCACTCCTCGATGATGGGCGCTTCGATGACCGACGGCTTTGCGGGGGTCAGCCCGTACTCAGAAAATTTGTCGAGGCCGTTTCTGCCGGAGCAGGTGCCGACGAGATCGACTTTTTCCAAAATTGCCGCCGTGGGCAGGTTCACCGTGAACTGCCCAGACTTCACGATCAGCGAGTGGGTGTAGGTCGCCTTCCTTAGCGCTATGCCGATGATAGCCGGCTCCTTAAGGCCGATATTGAAAATTTCTCCCGCTGTCATCACGTTTGGCTTTTTGCTTTCGTCGATGGAGACGATGAGCCCCGCCGGCGACGGATACACGGGCCGAAATGGCACGGTGATTTTGGTTTTTTGCATCGTAGACTCCTGCAAAGTTTTGCTGTAGTATATACTGATGGTGCAAAAATCAGCAACCCCACCCTGAAGGGCGCGGCGGCTGATTGCGAAACGGGCTTTTGCAGGGGAGAGTAAAATGAAAAGCAGAAACGGTTTTTTTCTCGCGGGAATCATGGGTGCTTTGCTGACTGCGGCGCTTCTGGCCGGATGCCTCAGCGGCCCTGGCGGCGCCGCCAGAGAGGCTGCCGCGTTCGAGCCTTTTGCGGCGGGAGCGCCTTTTTTTCTGGCGCACCCAACCAGCGCTGACTACGGCGCCGCCGAGGAGATTCGGCCGCTTGCGGCGCGGGTCAGAGAGCGCGGCGATGGCGCGTCGTTCCAGTGGTTCAGCGCCGGCTCGTTCACGAACGTTGGCGGAACGCCGATCCCCGGCGCCACGGGCAGCTCGTTTGCGCCGGACGGGCCGGGCTATTTTTACGTTGTTGCCACCGGCGCCGATCCTGCGTCGGGGCGGGTTTTGAGCCGCGCCAGCCATCCGGCGCGAATCAGGGTAGGCGCTCGGGCCGCAAGGCCGCCGGCAACGCTCGCCATCACCGGCAACCAGCGCCAGTACATTCGCGGCTTCGGCGGAATGGGAAACGCCTTTTGGATAGGCGACGAGCATGGCCAGACTCGCCCGGAAATGTACATGCAGATGCGCGACATCGAAACCATGTTCGACCCGGAAGGCCAATTGGCTTTCAATGTTTTTCGCATACATTTGTTTCCCGCGCCCATAGAGGACGTGCTGACCGGGCGCTATGCGCCTTTCATGATGCCGTCAAACTCGCACCTGCTGGATTTTATCAATAGGGTTAACGACTTTGGCGGCTATGTGGTTGCCGCTCCATGGACGGCGCCTTTCCCTCACTGGAAGCACAACAACTCCCTGACCGGCTCCGGCTTCAGGTATCGCGCCGGCGGCTATTCGCACTTGCGCCGCGAATACTACCGCGCATATGCCGAGTATCTGCGCGACTGGGCGCAGGAAATGGCAGACAGGGGAGCGCCGATTCACGCCGTCTCGATTCAAAACGAGCCGACTTACGACCCTGACTACTACGCCATGCTCTGGACGGCCGAGCAGCAAAGGGAATTCATGGCGGAATACGGCCACATTATAACCGCGGCAAACAACGGCGCCGGCGTGCCTGGGCGCGGGGGGGGGAGGGCCGGGCGCGTTCGGCTCATGGGCGGCTCGCCCCACAACAACGTTCACTGGAACAATGCAGCGCTGAACGATCCGCGCGCAAGGGAGCACCTTGAAATCGTGGCGTATCACACTTACGGCGACTGGGGCACCAGAAGCGCTCCGGCCCTGGACGCGCACCCGCGCAGGGAAACCTGGATGATGGAAAAAAACGTCAACTCGGCAAGCATTGGCCAGCACGAAAGGGATGCGACCTGGGACATGGTGTGGATTGTCATGAATGAAATTCACCATGTCATTGCGCACAACGAATCGAGCGTTTACACATGGTGGTACCTGAAGCGCTTTTACAGCATGGTGGGCGAGGGCGCTTTTGGCACGGCGAACGGCGCCATTCTGCCCCGCGGGTACGGAATGGGTCACTTCAGCAGGTTTCTTTCCGACACCGTACGCGTGGAGGCCTCGATTCGCGGCCACCCGAATGCCATAGGCGGCGCCGGCCACCTCCCCCCCGGGACCCCTCAGCCTGCGCCAGGCCTTTTCGTGGGCTCCCCCTCCGGGCCCGGCCCCGGCTTTGCGGGCGGCGGCGGCATCAGGGCGCTGGCCGGCATAAGAACGGCAAGCCCGGAAACCTGGCAGGAAATGGAGCTAAAAGAGCGCGAGGACATGGTAAGCGCGCTGCTGTTTGACAGCCGCACGATGGCGCCGCGCCAGTCTTCCGACATGCGCGTGGAGCTTCCGCCCGGCTTTGTCGCGACCAGCGCTTACGGCATTATTTCGGACGCGAACCGCAGGCACGCGCCGGCGCTGGTGGTGCTGGCGCAGGATGGAACCTCGGCTTTCGTCAACCTGCCCTCAAACAGCATGCTCTCGCTCCGATTCAGAGGGGAATGGAAATAGTGCAATACAGAACGGACGTAAAGTCCGGGAATCGGCTTTCCGCGCTGGGCTTTGGGTGCCTGAGATTTCCAAAGGGCATTGGCGGCATCGACATGCGCAAGACCGAGGAGCTTGTCATGCGCGCCATAGGGGGGGGGGTAAATTTTTTTGACACGGCATGGCTGTACCCCGGAAGCGAGGAAGCGCTGGGAGCCATTCTGGCAAAAAACAATGCGCGGGAAAAAGCGCTAATTTCAACAAAGCTGCCGCTGATGATGGTCAAAGGCCCCGACGACTTTGAGCGCTATTTGGGGCAGTCGCTGCAGCGGCTGAAAACCGGCGCCATCGACTATTACCTTTTGCACATGATCACCGACATGGCGCTGTGGGAAAAAATGAAAGGCTGGGGCATCGAGGGCTGGATAGCGCAAAAGAAAAAGGCCGGGCAGATCAGGCAAATCGGCTTTTCCTATCACGGCAGCCACGGCGACTTTGTCAGAGTGCTTGGCGACTACGACTGGGAAGCCTGCATGATTCAGCACAACTATTACGACGAAAATTATCAGGCCGGCGCAAGCGGGCTGCAAAAAGCAGCGCAAACCATGCCGGTGTTTGTCATGGAGCCGCTTCTGGGCGGGAAGCTCGCCACGGGCCTTCCCAAGGAAGCCGTCGAAATTTTCAAAAAGGCCAATCCTGATTTGTCCTGTGCTGCGTGGGGGCTCAACTGGCTGTGGAACAAAAAGGACGTGGCGCTGCTGCTTTCCGGAATGAACAGCATGGCGCAGCTTGAGGAAAACATCGGGCTTGCCGGCAGCGCCGAGCCCGGCATGCACGGACATGCCGAGCTGGAAATTTACCGGCAAGCGCTTGCGGCGATAAAGCGAAAATACAAAATTCGCTGCACGGGCTGCAACTACTGCATGCCCTGCCCCATGGGCGTTAACATTCCCGCGTCTTTTTCGGCCTACAATTCATTGCACGCCGTCAGCTTCAAAACGGGAATGTGGCAGTTCATCACCAGCGTCGGCATGCTGTCGGAAAAATCCGGCAGCCCCAGCCAGTGCAGCAAATGCGGCAAGTGCGAGCCGGTTTGCCCGCAGCAAATTCCAATTGCGCAAACCCTAAAGCAAGTTGAGCTGCGCATGGAATGGCCGGTGCTCAAGCTGGTTAGCGCCTGCGCGAGGGCTTTTCTGGGCAGGAAGCGAAAAAAAAGGAGCGCGTGATTTATGGCGCAAAAATTGCAGGAAACGGAAGAGCGGCCCAGGCGGGCTTTGCTGGTCAGCATAAACGACGCAAAAAAAGGCAGGGCCGAAAGCGGCGGCGCTGACACAGACGCAGGCGCTGACGCGGGCGCGGAAATCGAGGGCGACGCGCTTGCGCCCGTTGGCAGGGAGCTGCGCGGGCTTGCGGAAACATTGGAACTGGAAATTGCCGCCCACGAAATTATTCGCATCAGGGAGCGCCAGCCGAAGTTCGGCATGGGAAGCGGCAAGGCGCAGGAGCTGGCGGAAAAGGCCAAGCAGATCGAGGCGGACTGCCTGGTGTTCGACTGGGAGCCCACCCCCTCTCAGCAGCGCAACTGGGAAAGCCTCGCCGGGCTGCCGGTAATCGACAGGCAGGAATTGATAATAAGGATATTTGCGCAAAGGGCAATCACGAGAGAGGCGGATTTGCAGGTGCAGTTGGCGCAGCTCACTTACCGCCTGCCCAGGCTGACTCACAAATACATCGACCTTTCCAGGCAGAGGGGGGGGCGCTACGGCACGAAGGGCTCCGGCGAGACGCTGCTCGAAACGGATCGCCGCCAAATCGAGCAGCGCATATACAGGCTGGAAAAGGAAATCGAGCAAGTGTCAAAGCAGCGCCAAGTGCAGCGGCGGCAGCGCGAGCGCCAAAGCGTGCCGGTGTGCTCCATCGTCGGCTACACCAACGCCGGCAAGTCCAGCCTTCTCAATGCGCTCACCGGCGCCGGCGTTCTAGTGGAGGACAAGCTTTTCGCCACGCTGGACGCCACCACGCGCCGCTTCGAGCCGGCCCCCGGGGAGGTGGCGCTGCTTACCGACACCGTCGGCTTTATTCGCCGGCTTCCGCATACTTTGATTAAGGCCTTCCGCTCAACGCTGGAGGAGGCCTCCCACGCAAGCCTTTTGATACACGTGCTGGACATCGCCGACCCGGAAATTGACGAATGCTTTCAAACAACCATGTCGGTGCTTGGGGAGCTTGGCGCCGGGGAGATTCCGGTCATTACCGTGCTGAACAAAATTGACAAAATCGGCAGCGCCCAAAGGGAAGCGCTGCTTGCCGGCTTTCTTGAAAGCGGGCGCTTTCAGGGCAGCGTCGCGGTTTCGGCGAGGGATGGCGCCGGGCTCAAAGAGCTGAAGGCGCTGATTGCGGAAAAGCTAAAGGAAATTGGCCCGCGCAAAAATATGTCGTGGGCAAGCAGGGATTGGTCTGGCAGCGAGACGGATTTGTGAAAAAAGCCAGTCTCCAGCGCGCCTTGCTCTTTGCGCTGCTGTTTGGAACCATGCTGATGTTTGGCCTGGTCGAAAACATTCGCGGAGTTTCCTTTCCGCTTATTCGCGACGAGTTCGACCTGCCGTTTGAGCGGCAGGGCTTCATGGTGGCCATGCTGTCGCTGGCCTATGTAGTCTCGAACATAATTGCCGGCATTTTTCTGTGGCGCTTTGGGATCAAGCCTTCGGCCTTTGCCGGCTATTCGGTGATTTGCCTCGGGCTGATTCTGGTGCCTTTCATGCCCAGCTTTTTTCCCGTTACATTTGCGCTTTTCGCCGTTTTCGGGGGCTTCGGCTTTCTGGACGTCGGGATGAACGCGCTTGCCTCAAAAGTCTTTGTCGCAAAGGCTGCGCTGCTCATGAACCTGCTGCATTCGTTTTACGGAATAGGCGCCATCATCGGCCCCAGGCTGGCGGGCTTTATCGTTGCCAACACCGAATTCGGCTGGCGCTCCGTCTACGTTTTTTCGCTGCCGCTGGCGCTGCTAACCTTCGCGCTGGCGATCGCCGCCCGCTTCCCAAAAGACGGCGCCGAAGCAGCCGGCAAGACAGGCAGCGCCAGCGATACTAACAGCGCTAACGGCGTTAACAGCGCCAATGCAAGCAGCGCCGGCAAGGATTGCAGCGCAGGCGAGACCGTCAAGCGCAAAAGCTTTTTCGACGCGCTGAAAACCCCAATGGTCTGGCTTCTTGCGCTTGCCCTGGGCCTGGCGCTGGTTGTCGAGGCGAACACCCCAAACTGGGCGCCGCTGTATTTTCATGACATTCACGGCTTTGATCCCGCCACCGAAGGCGCCGCTTTTCTTTCGGCGTTTTTTCTGCTTTTCACCGTTTCCCGCCTGATTTGCGGGCCGTTTGTCGAAAAAATTGGCTATGTCCGCAGCCTTTTGGGCGTTGCCGTTTTGACGCTGGCGGTTTTTGCCGCGGGCTTTGCCATGGGCCCCAGGGGAATCTTTGCGCTGCCGGCGCTGGGTTTTCTGGTCGCGCTTTTCTGGCCCACGCTAATGGCAGTGGCAATCGTCAGCTTTGGCAAGGACGCGCCGGTTTGCGCAGGCGCCACCATCGCCATTGCCGGAATTGTCAACACCGCTGTGCAGTTTTTGGTTGGCCTGACTAACCGCGCCATCGGCCCTGCATGGGGCTACCGCAGCAGCGCTGTCTACACCGTCCTTTTGATTTTCGTGCTGCTCTTGCTGTACAAAAAACTCAGGCGGCAGGGCGTAAAGCGAATATAGGGAGTGCCGCAGCGCCCTCAAAATCGGCGCAAGTGGCAGAAAGCACAGACAGGCAGCTAGCGCAAATAATCTCGGCGACGTTTCCTTGCCCCCGCAAAAACAGTTTGCCGAAACCCCGGCTTTCCCGTACACTGGAAGAATGAGAGCGACAAGGGCGATTATTCGCTTGGACAAATTTGCCGGCAACTTTCGCGCGGTGCAAAGGCGCATTGGCGCGGGGCGGCAGATATGCGCGGCGGTGAAGGCCGATGCCTACGGGCATGGAGCGGCGGAGATTGCGCGGGCGAGCCTCGAGGCCGGGGCGGCTTGCCTTGGCGTTGCGACGGCGCAGGAGGGGGCGGCGCTGCGCGGCGAGGGAATCGCAGCGCCGATACTGCTTTTTTCGCAGGCGGCGCCGGAGGAAATTCCCGCGATTATCGAAAACGGGCTTTCGCCTTTCCTGTCGGACGGGGAGTTTGCAGCGGCGCTGGACAGCGCGGCGGCAAAGGCGCGGGCGCGGATTTCCGTCCACCTGAAAATCGACACGGGAATGGGGCGGCTGGGATGTGCGCCGGCGGAGGCTGCGGCCTTGGCGGCGCAGATAGCCGCCAGCGCAGCGCTGGATCACGCGGGAACCGCCACCCACCTGGCCGTTTCCGACTCGACCGCCCCGGAGGACATGGCCTACACGAAGCGGCAGATTGCGCTTTTCTGGGAAGCGCTGAGCGGCATTCGAGCGGCAGGCCTTAATCCCGGCATCGTTCACGCGGCCAACTCCGGCGCCGTCATCCTCCACCCAAATGCCTGGTTCGACATGGCGCGGCCCGGGATTTTGCTGTACGGCTACAAGGCCGCCGAGGAAGCCAGATTGCCGGAAAGCCGCCCAGATCCGCGCCTGCAAAATCTGCCGCGCCTGCAAGTCGAGCCGGTGATGGAGCTGCGCTCCCAGGTTGTTTTTGTCAAGAAAATCAGGAAGGGCGAGTCGGTGTCGTACGGCAGAACGTGGACAGCGCCGCGGGATACCGCAATTGCCGTATTGCCCATTGGCTATGCCGACGGGCTGCCCAGGCTGGCCAGCAACAAATGGCAGGCGCTAATCGGCGGCAGGGCATGCCCGCTAATTGGAACGATTTGCATGGATCAATGCATGGCCGACATTAGCGCAGCGCCGGAAGCCCGCCGCTGGGACGAAGCCGTCATTTTCGGCGCCCCCCCCCCCCCCCCAGGCGCCGACGCGCTGGCAGCGCTGACGGGAACCATCCCCTACGAAATTGTTTGCGGAATTAGCAAGCGCGTGCCGCGCGTTTACGAGACAGCCTGCGGCGCAAACGCCGATAGCAGCGCGGCACCCTCTCCATGCCGAAGTGTGGGGTTCGTATAGAACGTATCACCGCGAGCTGATATAGCCATTGCATTGGCGGGCACTCCCCGCCGGCGCTACCTCACAAACAGCGAAAGCGCCAAAACCCCGGCCATGCAGCACAGGCCGGCGATCAGGGTCATTACCGTGTGGGACATGTAGCCCTGCCGGGTGGACATGCCGGAGAACTTTGTGACGATCCAGAAAAACGGATCGTTTACGTGCGACGCGACCATCGAGCCGGCGCCGATTGCCATGACCGCCAGCGCCGCCCTCGCCGTGGTGTCCAGCCCAAGCTCGCCCATCAGCGGGGCGACCATTGCCGCTGCGGCAACCATTGCGACCGTGGACGAGCCCTGCGCGGTTTTTATGACGGCGGCAACCAGGAAGGGAAAAAACAGGCCCAGGCTTTGCAGCGCCGCCGCGTTCTGCAAGACAAAGCCAATCACGCCGGCCTCGGCGATGACGTGGCCCAGCACCCCGCCGGCGCCCATGATGCAGAGTATCGGGCCGGCGCTCTTCAGCGTGCTTTCCGTGGCGGGGTTGAAGTGCTTCATTTTTTTGGTTTTGATGAGCAGCGCCACCGCGAACATCAGGCCCGCAATCATGGCAACAAAGGGAGCGCCGACAAAGCCGGCGATGTAAGCGCCCAGACCCGTCCAGCCGGCGGCGCTTGAGATCGAGCCCAGAACCATTAGCGCCATAGGCGCCAGAATCGGCGAAAGTGACAAAAGGCCGTTGGGCAGCTTTTTGCGCTTTTTTAGCATTTGGCCGTAAGACCTCGCCGCCTTTTCCCGCGCCGCCTGGATGTCCTCGCGCGACTTCCTTTTTTTGCCAATATGCACCGCGAAAAAATACGCCCCAACCAGCGCCGGAACGGAAACGATCACCGCCATCAGCAGAACGATCAGCAGGCTGCCCTGCAAGCCCAGCAGCGCCGCCGCCGCCAGCGGCCCCGGAGTGAACGGCACCAGCGCATGCGAAATGTAAAGGCCGCTGCCCAGGCCCATTGCCGTGGCTATGCTGCCCGTGCCGGCGTGCTTCGCCGCGGACTTCCTGATGGGGTTTAGCGCCACGAAGCCAGCCTCGCAGTAGACGGAAATCGACGCTACCCAGCCCATCAGCATAAAGGCCAGCGTCGGGCTGCCCTTCCCAACCAGCCGGATAACCATGTCGGCGATTTTCGCCGCGGCGCCGGTGGTTTCGAGAATGTTCCCAATCAATATGCCAAAAAGAACCACCAGCGCAATGCTGGCAAAAATATGCGAAAAACCCACGCCAACGACGATCGGAAGGCCGCTGCCTGGAACGCCCGGAATGCCGGCCAGCGGAATCCCCCCGTCCGCCTCAAAAATCAGCGCAATTCGCGGCCCCAGCGCCCCGATGCCCGCAGCCTCAAGCGCTCTCGCTATTCGCCCAGCCGCATCCGCCGCCAGTTGCCCGCCAGCAAACCCCAAGGCCTGCGCTATCCGCGGCAGCCCCGAAATTATCCCCAAAGCCAGCGACAGCCCCACCAGCGTCACAAACGCATGCGTCCTGAGCTTGGAAAGCACATAGATCATCCCCGCGACGATCAGCAAAAATATCAAAATCAGCGGAACACCAGCCATAAAATCTCCGTAGCGCTTGCCCAAGCCTTGCGCGATCGCGCGGCGCAACTCTGCACGGCAGCCTCGCTTTTGCATGGTCATTGTGCGACGAAAAGGCCAATTCTGTCAAACCCCCGCGATGTGTCTTCAGGGGGCAAAAACAGCCGCCCCGAAGGGCAGCCGTTCAATGCGGGTGCGCTAGCGGAAACATTTGCTCGCAGCGTTAAGAAGGGACGAGCGCATGGTGATTTTTTTGATAGGCATTTTGTCCTTCAGAAGCTCGTAGAAAAGCTCGCAAAGATTTTCGCAGGTGGACAGTTTTTTGGTAACAACTATCCTGTAATCCGGGTATGACCAGGCAAGGGGGTGGTCTATTTTTTTGAGCGGAACGCAAAGCGCGGGGTCATTGATGATGCCTTCTTTTTTATATATGGCGAGAACCGCGTCGAGAAGCGGATCGCCTTCCTGAAACAGCGACGCGTGATGGAAATGATCGACAACCTCCCACGCTTTTTTAAGCCCGTCCTTGCACGCGTGCGCATACCCGGTGACAGGATCCACTTTGTCTTCAAGCTCAATTGTCAAAAGACCGGAATGCCCGTGAAGGTGCTTCGCTTCCCTCGGCCAGTTCATAAACCTGTGCGCGTACTGGAAATCCAGGTTTACGATAGATGTGTACAAATCGTCCATCGCTCACTCTCCTTCTGCTTGTGATTTGGAACAAAAACCGTTCCTGCTAGATAGTATACCATGAATCCGCGTATCAGCAACCAGCCATCAGGAGAATTTTTTGAAAATTATACTTGCCGCCAAAATAGCCTTACAAATGGCGCACTGTTCTCGGGGGATTGCCCATCCACCGCCGCGGCAGCTTGTCGGAGTCGCCGCCTTTTCGCGGCGACTCCGACAAAACCAAAACGCTCTTGCCCATGACCCCTAGGCGAACTTCGCAATCGGGACAAAGCTATCCGTCTTGAGCGAGGCGCCGCCGACCAGCGCGCCGTCGATGTTTTCCTTCGCCATCAACTGCGCGGCGTTGTCCGGCTTCACCGACCCGCCGTACTGAATGGCCATTTTCGCCGCAGCGTCCGCGCCGTACAGCCGCTCGACCACCTTGCGCACGAAAGCCTGAATCGCGTCCGCGTCCTCCGGCGTTGCGGTCTTCCCGGTGCCAATCGCCCAAACTGGCTCGTAGGCAATCACAAGATTCGCAAGCCCCGCAGCGTTCACTCCCTCCAGGCCCTTCACGGTCTGGACTTCGCAGACTTCCTCCGCCTTGCCGGCCTCGCGCTCCTCGAGAAGTTCGCCGATGCAGAGAATCACCTCGAAGCCGTGCTTCAGCGCCAGCTTCACCTTCCGGTTGATAAGCGCGTCGTCTTCTTTATAAACATGCCGGCGCTCGCTATGCCCCAGAATGATCGTCTGCACGCCGAGGTCTTTGAGCTGCAGCGCTGAAACCTCGCCGGTGTGCGCGCCCTGCTCCTCCGCGGCGCAGTTCTGCGCGCCCAGCCGGATGTTCGTGCCTTTGACGATGGCGCCGACCGCTTCCAGATTTGTGAATGACGGCGCCACCAGGTACCTGTGCTTCCCGTCCTTGAGCTGCGCCACCAGAGCCTTGGCAAGCTCCGCCGATTCCGCGCGGGTCATGTGCATCTTCCAGTTGCCCGCGATGTAATAAGGTCTGCTCATTTGCTACTCCTTAGTGCTTTGGAACTCCGCCCCCTTTCGCAGCGACCTTGTTCCTGCGCTTAATTCTACACCAAATCAGCGGCAGATACAACAAAAGCGCGGCGCTGCCGATGATTTCGGCAGGAGGATTATTCGGCGCGGGAGGCGCTGCCCGAAGGCGCGTTTGTAAAAGCCGTGACGATATTATCCGCGGTGGACTCGTCAATCTCAGCGAAGAGATCCAGCGCTTTTTTGATTAGCCCGCTGGTGTCGGCGTACTCGCCGCCGGCGGCGGTGCGCTGGCCGAAGAGGGTGAGAATGGCGGCAAGCTCGCCGCGGGTGAGCCGCGCGCCGACCGCGTCGGCAATGTTGGCAATTCCGCCGACAATTTTGATTTTTGATTCCACGCTGTGCATGTGAGGGCGTCCCTGTCAGGAAAATTGCGAGCCGAGCGCTGCGGGGAAAAAGCCCCGCAGCGCCCAACCCAATGCCCGGCGCCAAATTGCTTAAGCGCCGGGCGGAAAGCAAAGCTGCGATGAAACCGGGCCAAAGCCCCGGACAGCAGTCCGAAGGCCTTAGCCGGTTTCCCAGTCCTGCGCCTAAAGGCTTAGGCGCAGGGTCAGCGCTGAGGCTACGGCGCCCTCTGAATCACGATATTGCTGATGGTGAAGTCAACCGTGGTGCCTTGTTTTATGTAGAGCCTTTCTGGGTTGTCGGCTCCGCCGCCGCCGCCGCTAACAGTGAAGACCCCAGCAGCAACCGTAATGGTGTACACTATTTCAAACGCGCCAGTTGTTTCGTCGCTGGTCACGTAGTGGTTAAGCCAGCCGCCCTGGGGCAGACCAGGCTGCCCAGCAAACCTCACTGCTGTATTTGGCGCTGTGGTCCCAGTTACCGTGATGGTGTACGCGCCATCCCCAAAGCTGGACGCATTGTCGCGAAGCCTGATCTCAAGACCGCGCCAGTCCTCTCCTCTCTCGGTTACTACGATAGGAGCAATCCCACCTGTTACAGCAATATTGGGCAGACTTTCATTGCCGCGCGCTTGAAGCCAAGAAGTCCCGGTTAATGTGTTGCCGCCGCCGACAAGCCCTGTAACCGCGGACAGGTCGAAGATAACGCCGCCGCAAGTGCAGATTGTGCAGTCGCCGCCAACATCGCAGGCGCAAGCGCCATTAGCCAGGCATTCCTCACCAAGGCAGTCGCAAGTCGGAGGCGGAGGCGCTGGAGGGCCGGACGGGCGGGCCACGGTGATGCTGTAGATCCAGAAGTTTGTGAACGCCCCAGCATCTTCCTGGTTGGTTTGGATGCTGACCATTCCTGATGCCTCAACTGCTGTCGCGTTGGCAGGGCTGAGGGTATGCGAGAAGGTAACCGTGCTGCCGTCGTGAGCATTAGCCGATTGGGCTATATTGGCCCAGCCGGGACCGCTGTGCAGCATAAATGCATCTCCCCAGCCAGCGCTGTGCGGCGCCATTCTGGCGGTAACGGTTACGATGTCGCCTGCCTCAAAGCGGAGAACCGAATGCATCAGGTTGATGCCGCCATGCCGATTGCCCCTTCCTGTAATCGCAAGGGCGTAGGCTCCATCAGGCCCCGCAGCCCAGTTGGCCGTGGCGGTGGCATTGACTGCAAGCCCATGCCCGGGAACAAACGGGTCCGATGTTGCCGCCCCTGGAACGGTCTGCAGGTTGAAGAACTCGTAGGGAGCAATCACCAGGTCAAAGTTCCGCGCAACCCCGTCAAGCGTTACGGTTAGCGGGTGCGTGCCGGCCACTATGGCATCGGTGCCAGTGAAGACCAGCGTGCCAGTTCCGGCGTTGTCCTCGATGTCAATGCTAGAGTCGGAAGCGCTGATGGCAACGCCGCTAGGCAAAGCGCCTGTGACATTGGCGGCAGTGAAGTTGATGACGCCGTCGCTAAGACCCATCAGGTAGCTTGCAGTGACTGTGAATGTTACGCTGCCTTCAACGCCGGCGACCAGGCCGCCTTCGTAAAGCGCAACTGCGACGCTCGCCGCGCCCGCGACGAACACAGTGACATAGTCGTACACGCCAGGATGGCCGTCTGCCGTGGCCCTGACGATGACGTCCTCGCTTGTGGTCGCATATTCAGCAATTGTCAGCAATCCAGCGGCGCTGATCGAAAGGCCTGCGGCTGCCGGGTTGGCGGGATACTGAATGCTCCACACGACGGCTTGGGATGCCTCTGGCGGCTCTACGATTGCGCTAAATTGCAGGGTGCTGTCCACCCGCACGAAAGCGACGTTGCCGGCTGCGCTTGCATTGACGCCAGTCGGGGGAGCCATTACCTCAAGCGACACCTCAAATTCCCAGTCGTCCAGCTCTGCATTCGCCGAGCTCACCGTTATGTCAGCCGTGTGAATGCCAATCGCCAAGCCCGCGTAAGGCGTTACCGTGAACGTGGCGCTGCCCCCTATGGCAATGTCAGCAATTGTAAGAGGATACACCGCAAAGTCGGTAGCGCTGCTGGATGCTATGGTCAGCTCGCCTGTTGCCATATTGCCAATGTTGCGCACGGTTATCGTCGCGACAGGGAAAGCTGTGCCTATTTCAGCATAGCCGAGGTCAAGCAAGAAATCGCCGCCATCTTCTTCCAGGCCGTCGGCCTCCAGCTCAATCTTGTACACATCTGCCGCAGCGATGGTCACCGTCACTTCGTCGTATGCGGCGTCGTTGTAATAGGCCACGGCGCGGACAACTATGTCACCCGCAGTCGCAAGCGGGCCGATCGTCAATCTGCCTGCCGCGCTGATGGAAACGTGAGGTATGCTGGCAGGCTCGGTGCTCCAAGTAACGGCGCTTGCTGCGCCTGCGGGCAGCACGTTGGCCACGAAGTCTTGATATGCGCCCTGATCCACCTCAACGTTATCGTGCGGCGTTATCTCAAGGTCTGTCGGTCGGGCAATTACGGTTACTTGCACAGTTGCGTAGTAGTCCATATCAGCGGTCGCCCTGGCCCTGACGGTTATTGCGTTTGTGCCTGGAGCAAAATCAACAGGAACGCTCAGCACGCCGCCGGCGCTGATTTCAAGCTCCGCTGGCAAAGTGGCTGGGTAGGTAATATCCCAGGCAACAGACTGAAGCGCGCCTGATGGGATTACCTCTGCGGTGAATGCCTGAGTTCTGCCCTGCACCACTTCTACGTCAACGTTCGGCGTTATGGTAACGCCGGTGGGCACCGGGAAAATGGCTCTCCACAAATCCCATACCAAATCTCCAGCATCGCCGGTTCCTCTTCTGATTTCCACGTTCGTGATGATCAGATTGGCAGTCGCTGCAGTGCTGTCGGTCGCGATGCGGGCCCTATCCCAAGGGCCGTCAGCTCCGCCGGGCAGATCTGTGCCGATGCCCGCAGTGCCAGACCCGGGCGCAGTGGCGGACAAGGCAAATGTTCTGTAAATTGCGAAATCATCGCCAGCGGTCACGTGAGGATCCGCGGGAGTTATCGCGGAGCCAGTGCCCCAGGCAGAGCCGGGCATGCCTTGTATCATAACTCGCCCGGCGCCAGTGCCTAGGCGACCTTCCATAACAACGGTGTATGTGCCGCCTAGGGTCAAAACGCCGTCGTTAACCAAGCCGTCTGCCGTTCTGGTTACGCCGCCAGACGTCAGTTGCATGGTGTGAAAGACAATGTCAATGCCATCCCAGTCGTTTGACCTGCGGACTATGTGCAGTTCCGGAACGTCGTTATTGTCCCCCGCCATTACCAGCCGGGTTGCTGGCCCGCCTGCGCGAATGAGACCGATGACATTGCCAGGCAGAAGGTCAATTTCCTCTCCTGGCAATGGCAGCGGCCCATCTGCTCCGCCAGCGCCGCCTCCGCAAGCCATGGCAAGCGCCGCGATCGCCGCGACTGCTGCCCCTAAAACCCATCTTCTCATTTTCATTATGTCCCTCCTAACGATAGACATGTTTCGCGGGATGCTGCCCGCGGCAGACAATTATTTGCGCCGCGCAACGCGCGGCTGTCCGCGGAAAAGCCCCCTTGGCGCTGCCGGCGGCTCGCCTTCCTCTTTGTGAGGGAAGAGACCGAGCCAATGGCGCCGAAACCGGGAGCTGGCCAGCGCGGCGCCGGCGGCCCTCGCGGGCTTTGCGGATTGCACGAATTCAGCCCCTGCATAGTCCCCGTCATGCTTAGGAGGCAAATCAACCGAGGAACAGGTTCTGAAGCCGTGCAAACCGCAAAGCCCGCGAGAAATCGCGCCGCGCCCTGCCTTTCATTCAAATTGCCCAAGCTTGCATTGCGCTATGCGTGATTGTGCCACGCATAGCGTAAGATGTCAACCCGCATACCGAAAAAAAATCTCTTGCTATGCGGTGGGGAAGCGGGTATAGTTTGGTTATGGCGGTCAATGAGAGGATTCGGCAGGTTCGGGAAGCCCTGCGCATGTCCAAAACGGACTTTTCAAAGGCCATCTGCGTCAGCAACAGCTATGCCGGCGAAATCGAAAGCGGCTACCGGGCAGCAAACGACCGCATAATTCGCCTCATCTGCCTGACGTTCGGCGCCAGCGAGCCCTGGCTGAAAACCGGCGAGGGCAAAATGTTCGCCACCTCCCCGCCCGAAAAAAGCGAGCGAATTCAGGCCCTTTTCAGCGAGCTAAGGCCCGAGTTCCAGGAATTCGCCCTGGCAATGGTCGACCGCCTCCTGCTCCTGCAGGGCAAAAAGCCCGAAACGCCGTAGCGCTGCTTCCCGTGCCGCGGGTTTTGACTTTTTTCTGCCGCGAAAGTACAATTAACGAGTAGTCCCGCAAAGGAGCATGGCATGGGAGAAACGGAAAAGGCTGAGAGATTTGACGCAAACCCCTCGCCCAGGCCTGACAGAAAAGCGCGGGCAGCCGCGGTCATGGGCAGGCAGCCCGCTGATTTGAAAAAAGTGCCGGTCAGCCGCCGCAAAGCAAATGCCGCCAATGCCCTCAGCGCAAATGAAATGACCGCGATATTCAGCGATGCCGTAAGCCAAGACATAGAGCTGAAAAGGAAAAAAGGGCTGCCCATCGCCCGATACGATCCAGAATCGGGCCAGGCATACCTTGAAAGCCAAGACGGCTCGCGAGTCTATGTCTGAGCCAACAGTCTTGGTTTTCGCAGGACCAAATGGCTCTGGCAAAAGCACCTTTTCCAAAAAGCCCTTGATTTGCGGCAAATATGTAAACGCTGATGATTTGAAAAAAAAGCACGGGCTTGCAGATATTGAGGCGGCGCAAATGGCGGAGAGGCTAAGAAACGATCTTGCAGAGGAAAAGGCCGATTTCACGTTTGAAACTGTCCTGTCAACTGAGCGGCATTTGGTTTTTCTGCGAAAAGCAAAGAAAGCGGGCTACAATGTACGCTGCATTTATGTATTGACTTGCAAGGCAGACATAAACGTCGCCAGGGTAAGAGCCAGAGTCCGCGCGGGCGGTCATGACGTGCCGGAAAACAAGATAAGAAAGCGATATGCCAAAGCGCTGAAGCTGCTGCCGCAGCTAATAGACATATGCGACGAAATATTAATATACGACAATTCCATCGAGCCGGCTCTCATTTTTCACAAGAACAAAGAGCGCTTTTTTGGCATGGGGACCGTCTTCCCCACTGAAATTTGGCCGCTGGAAAAACTGAAAGATTTGCTGAAATGCCGATATGGCATTTTGGATTTTCGCAGGCTTCCATAACACTTAGGTAGCGCCGGCGCTGCTTCCCGTGCCGCGGGATGCCGAAAGCAAGGGCGAGATTTTGCGCCGAATTGTCTTGAAAGCGCTTCTTGAAAGGCGTATTTTATACGTAGCATGGATAGGGCGATGAAGCAGGCTCGCTGATCGTGAGTGAGTGCCTGATTTTAAATGGATTAACCGAAAAATGAGCGTCTGCGCGCGGCGGGCTATCCGCCCCCTGATTCATGTCCGTAAGGCAGCAGCGCTGTTTGCTATTCAATTATGCACTTTTCTCTTTTGGGCAGGGGTGCTAGATCTGTATTTTTGGAGGTTGCCATGAAGATGGAAGGCTCGCGGAACGCTTCGATTGCTACGATAATTACCACGGTTTGCCTTGGCATAATCGCATTGACCACGCTGCTGCTTTCCACTTTGTTTATTGTCAACGCTAGAAACATGATGGAAAGTCAGGTAACCGTCAGCACGCAGGAAACAATGTTTGCGCTGAGAAACCAGCTTCTTGCCCGCTTCGACGAATGGAATGCGCTCGTTACCGTGACCTCGATTGCCGTGTCGCAGTTTATCACTGACGACGGCGTGGATGCCGATGAGCTTGTGCCGATGTTGAATCGCATAATGGCAACCCAGGCCGACGTATCCGACCTTTACATCACAAGCACCGCCAACTGGTTTGAGCCCGGCGGCTTCGTGGTTTTTGCCAGCGAGTGGGAGCCGCCGGCAACCTGGGCAAACAGGGACCGGCCGTGGTTCCAGGCGGCAAAGGCCCATTCTGGAGCCATTGGCTACACTGAGCCTTACATAAACAGCATAACAGGCGGGCTTGCCATATCCCTGGCCATAAACATATACGACAATTTTGGCAGGGATTTGGGCGTTGCCGCCGCCGACGTTGAGTTTGCCATCTTTAACGGCCTGATTGCCGAGAAAATCTTCATGCCCGAGCAAAAAATGTTTTTAATCAATGCGCATGGGCAATTCATCACGCACAGCGATTCGAGAGCCGTTCTCGCAAACGATTTTTTCAGTGATTTTGGGCTTGAGCACTACAGAAACGATGTCCTGTCCAGCACGTCTTTTCACATCATCGACAGGCATAACTACGTTCAGTCGATACAGATTCCCGGCATGGGCTGGCACCTTGTTTCCATTGTTCCGACATCCGTGGTCTTTGCCGATGTGAACCGATTTGTGCTGAGCATGATTGTCATCTCGGCAATCCTTTTTGTCGCGGCGGCGATTGTTATGCTTATGGTCACGCGCAGAAAAGTCGCCGCTCCCCTGCACAGCATAACGCGAGCGCTTAACAACATTGCCAATGGCGAGGGGGATCTTACCGTCCGCCTTCCCGAAACAGGGGCGAGGGAAATCGCCGACATCTCCACGTATTTCAACCAGACCATGGGGAAAATCAGGGATTTGATCGCCACGGTCAAGGAGCGCGGGGAAACGCTGTCCAGAATTGGCAGCGATCTTGCCGGCAACATGGTCCAGACCGCATCGGCCATGAACCAGATTGCCGCAAACATTCAGAACATTAAAAGCCGGGTTATAAATCAGAGCGCAAGCGTGAGCGAGACCCATTCAACCATGGCGCAGATCACCGCCAACATCGGCAAGCTAAACAGCCACGTCGAGCGCCAGACAGGCGCAGTCTCGCAGTCCTCGTCCGCAATCGAGGAGGTGCTTGCCAACATCCAGTCCGTTACAGCGATCCTTGCAAAAAACGCCGCAAGCGTGAAGGAACTCCAGGAATCGTCGGAAACGGGCAGATGCAGCCTGAACGAGGTTGTGCAGGACATTCAGGAGATCGCCCACGAGTCGGAGGATCTTCTTGAAATCAACTCGGTGATGGAAAACATCGCAAGCCAAACAAACCTCCTCTCGATGAACGCCGCAATCGAGGCCGCGCACGCCGGGGATTCCGGCAGGGGCTTCGCCGTCGTCGCCGAGGAAATACGCAAGCTGGCGGAATCCTCCAGCGAACAGTCCAAAGTAATTGGCAGCGTTCTGAAAAAAATCAGGGACTGCATCGAGAAAATCACGAGTTCGACCGATATGGTTCTGACGAGGTTCGAGGCGATAGACAAAGGCGTGAAAGCCGTCGTGGAACAGGAAAGCGTCATCCGCGGCGCAATGGAGGAGCAGAGCCAGGGAAGCGAGCAGATACTCCAGGCTTCAGGGCAGGTGAGCGAGATAACCCAGCAGGTAAAAAGCGGCACGATGGAAATGCTGGAGGGCAGCAAGGAAATAATCCTTGAGAGCAAGAACCTTGAGCAAGCGACGCAGGAGATCACCAGCGGCATGAATGAGATGGCCATGGGCACCAACGAGGTAAACATGGCCGTAAACAATGTCAACGATCTCAGCAGCAAAACCCAGGAGAACATTTCCTTTTTGATGCAGTCCATTTCACGGTTTAGGATTTGAGTTTGGCCAGCAGCGCTGCAAATCATCCCGCGAAACTGGGGTGATTTGCAGCGCAAAAATTTGCCCCCATCCCCAGAAACACTAAAGCAAAACCCGTTTTGTCGCCATATAGACGGTATGGAGACAGACATGAAAACAAGACGAAAAATCATGGCGGCTTTGCGCTGCGTGGCGGCGCTGCTGGTTTTGGCGGCTGCGGGCGCGGGCTGCGATTTGCATGGCGCTGGGGGGAGGGGGGCGGCGGGGCGCGATTCCATCGCCATTATGACGTGGAATGTGCAGTTGCTTTTCGACGGGGTTGAAGAGGGGACTGAGTTCAGGGAGTTTAGGGAGGCGGCGGGGTGGTCGCGGGAAAAGTATTTGGGCAGGGTGAATGTCATTGCCCGCGCTATTGGCGAGATGGAGCGGGTGCCGGACATTATCGCGTTGCAGGAGGTCGAATCGGCGCAGGTCGTTGCGGATCTGGCAGCGGCGCTTTCGGCGCATCGGTACAGGTGGACGCACTTTGCGCGGATTCCGGGGATGTCGCTGGGGGTCGGGCTGCTGAGCCGCTATCCGCTGGAAGGGGCGCGGGCGCATTCGGTTTACATTGACGGCGACACTGCGCCTAGGCCTATGCTGGAAGCGCGGGTTAACATGCCGGGCAGGGCGCGGGCTCTGGCGGCCGGCGCTGGCGATGCGGGCAGCGCTGGCGCGACTGGCAGCTCTGGCGATGCGGGGAGTGCTGGCGTGACTGGTAGCGCTGGCGGCATTGGCAATATCGGCAGCGCAGATGGCGAGGATGGCGCGGACGAGGACGGGTTTTCGCTGCTGCTTTTTGTTTGCCACTGGAAGTCGAAGCGCGGCGGCGCTGACGAGACGGAAAGCACGCGGAGGGCCTCGGCGCGAATAATCCTGCGCAGGATGAGGGAGCTGGCGCAAACCAATCCAAGCCTTCCGGTAATTGTCATTGGCGATTTGAACGTTACTCACGATGAATTTGTTCGGGGCAGAAGCATGATGATGCGGTCACTGATGCCGGACGAGCCGCGTGCGGCGGAGTTTGCGCTGCAATATGCTTTGAGCAAGCGCCGTTCCAGCGAGCGCCGCTCTAGCGGGCGGCCTTCTGCCGAGCGCCATTTCGGCGCGGGCGTGTCGGCGCTCGAGCTGCAGCAGGATTTTATTGTTATCAGTCACAACAAGCCTCCGGAGGCGAGGCATTTTCCGGACGGGGTTTTGGCGCTGTATTCGCCTTGGACGGTGGAAAAAGAAGACGGCTCGTTTTTTTTCAGAAATTCCTGGGAGACCATCGACCACTTCCTGCTTTCGGCGCAACTGTTCGACGGGTTTGGCTGGGAATTTTGCGACAGCCGGGTAATCAATGTGCCGCCGTTCGCCAGCGCCGATGGGCTGCCGAATGCGTACAATCCCCGAACTGGGCGCGGCATAAGCGACCACCTCCCGCTAATGCTGTTTTTGAGGATGGCCGAATCAACAACCCCACCCTGAAGGGTGGGCATGTTGTTTTCAGAAGGTATTTGCATTCGGGGTTTAATACCCCTGAACGCCCTAAAAGGCGAGCGCTCTAAAGGGCGAGCGCCCTAAAGGCGGGGTATTAAACCCCTCAGCGCAAATAAGGAGCGCCGGCAAACCACTTGACTTTTCCGCCGAAATATGGAAAAATAACGCCATGAGGCAGGATCTCGCCTTTACGAGTGCAGCTTTCCCCGCAAGCAAGCAAGCAAGCAAGCAAGCAAGCAAGCAAGCAAGCAAGCAAGCAAGCAAGCAAGCAAGCAAGCAAGCAAGCAAGCAAGCAAATTGTGGGGCGGCGCGCGGCTTTGTCAACTAGCCAATAGCCTTAATTTCCGCTTTTTTCACCCTGACAGCGTTATTTTCCCGGTTTTGGATGCGACACTGGTTTGGGCATTCGCCCGGCGAAGTCCCGCGCCCCACGGCGTTTTTGCTTTCCCGGAAAGCATGACATACAGCAAAATCACAGGAAGGAGAGTTTTATGACGAAGAAGAAACGAATGCCCCGCGTCCTTGGGGCGGCGACTTTGGCGGTGCTGGTGCTTGGGGCGTGCGCCACGGGCGGGCAAGGCTCCGAGTATACCAGGGCAAGGTATTTTCGTTGGGAGCAGAACGCTGCCGGCGGTGTGACAATTACCGATTATATCGGGCAAGGTACAGATGTTCGGATACCTTCACGGATAAGAGGTCTGCCCGTTACGGCGGTAGGGAGCCAAGCATTTTTGGGAGGGGGAAGAATATCTGGGTCTTTTCAAAGTCGCCCTCGACTGACAAGCGTTGCCATTCCGGATAGCGTTACCTCCATCGGGTGGAGAGCATTTTTTGGCAACCGGCTCACCAACGTTGTCATTCCTGACAGCGTTACGACTATCGGGGATGGGGCATTTGGAAACAACCAGCTCACCAGTGTTGTCATTCCTGACAGCGTTACGACTATCGGGAATGAGGCATTTAGAAACAACCAGCTCACCAGTGTTGTCATTTCTGACAGCGTTACGACTATCGGGAATGACGCATTTAGAAACAACCGGCTCACCAGTGTTGTTATTCCTGACGGCGTTACCTCCATCGGGCATGGTGCATTTGGTTACAACCAGCAACTGGCCGCCGTTATCATTCCTGCCAGTCTTACCAACATCAACATCCCGAATGTATTTATGAGAACCCTTTATCTGCAACAGCACAATGCCAGGCAACAGGCTGCCCGACAGGAGCAACAAGCTGCTCAACAAGCGCTGGAGCAGACTCGGTTGGCTGGGTTGTGGCAGCAGGCGGGAAATTCCCTGGGAGCCCTCCGGAACACTTCCTGGCATTATGACGCGAGAACCCCTTTCGGAAATACTTTCCTCCATCGGTTTGAAAGAATTGATTTTGGGGACGGCAGCTATATCCATGAGTTGCGCGAAAACGAGCACGACATATTTTTCGCAAGAAGGTTCACAAGGACCGGGACTTTTCGCGTATCCGGTGACACTGTCATCTTTCTTTCGTCGGGCGGGGTGTACACATACGGAACCGCCATCGGAAACTCATTGAGAGTGGACGGCAGAACCATTCACCGAATTCGGTGAGCCGGCTGGAAACCCGCTGAGGGCGCGGCGCGAAACACCGCGAAAATTTTAGGAGGCTTCGTTATGAGCGACAAAAGGGGAACGGTCTACATTTTCAAGAATCCCTGCATTCTCCACCCGGACACAAAGGAACCCTTGTACAAGATAGGGCGAACGCAAAACCTGCCTAGGCGGCTGCGCGATCTGCACAGCACCGGGATTCCGCTCCCCTTTGACTGCGTGTTTGCCTGCGAGGTGGACGACTCCCACAAGGTAGAAAAGGATCTGCAAAAGGGGTTTGGCGGCCACAGGCTGACGCGCAAGCGGGAATTTTTCAGCATAAACCCGAATATGCTGGAAATGATAATATCCCTGCTGAAAATGGCGGCCGGGTTTAAGGACGTGACGGAGGAGGTCTCGGAAAAAGTCGAGGCGGAAACCGTAAAGGCGGATTCCGGGCTGAAGGAGACGGCGGAAGTGCCGGCGAATTACCACACCTATGAAAACCTAAAGCGCAACCTGCGCCTGCCGGAAGGTTTTTTCGCCGGCTATTTCGGCATAAGGGTTTCCACGCGGCATCGGCAGCAAGGCGTTCCGGTGTACAAGCGCGACGGAAAGGCCTACTACCGCAAGGACATTTTCGAGGAACAGGCCAGAACCGAAAGCCTATGGGTTGGTTCCTAACCCTGGATTTGACCCTCGCCCTGATAATATGCTATGGGGTTATTATGCCTATTTTAACTGACGAAGAAGCGGATGTTCTTGACGAGTTGCTGACGAACACAACCGTAGAGACAAATCCCAATATACAGGGGCCGTTTATCAAAAACCGTGAACGCATGATTGTTCTTGACACTTTTTCCGCGGAGTACCTTAAATCGCAAATGATAACGACAAACAAAACCCCGGCGCAACTGATTAACGGCATGATCCTGCGTGAAATGGAACTGGCGAAAGCCACTGGTGCATACCGCCAGGCGGGCGAGCCGTCCAGTCGGAATATTTCGCAATGGCGGCGGCAATCATGCCCAGCACCGTGACCGACGGGATAAGCGCGTTTCGCAGCGCGTGGCGGCGCAGCGCAACCGGGAAGGCCGCGCCTTTGCTGCGCGCCGTGCGGAAATAATCGGCGCGCAGTTGCCAAACAGCATTTGGCAACTGCTCCTTAGCTCACTCGCCGTCCTTTTTCTCCGGCGGCTTCACTGACAGGCGCAATTCGTCAAGCTGCTTCTGGTCAACTTCGCCTGGGCAGTCGTCCATGGGGCTGACTGCAAACGAATTTTTCGGAAACGCGATCACCTCTTTTATCGAGGTCTGCCCGGACATGAGCATGACCAGCCGATCCAGCCCCGGCGCTATGCCGCCATGGGGGGGGGCGCCGTACTTGAAAGCGCTGGTCAAAAAGCCAAACTTTTTTTCCGCCTCCGCGGGATCAAAGCCGACGACGGCGAAAATGCGCTTTTGCAGATCAGGGTCGTGGACGCGGATGGAGCCGGAGGCAAGCTCGCAGCCGTTCAGAACTAGGTCGTACAAGTCGCCCTTCACCGCGCCGGGATCGCTTTCCAGCGTCGCGTGGTATTTTTCCTGCGGCCATGAAAACAGGTGGTGCGCCGCCTCCCAGCGGTTTTCGTCCTCGTTGAACTCGAACATGGGAAAATCGACGATCCAGGCAAACTCAAAGCGCTTGGGATCGCAAAAGCCCAAATCCTTGCCCAGCTTCGAGCGCACGGCGCCAAGCGCTGTGTTGGCAATCTGCCGCTTCGAATCCGCGACGATGAGAATAAGATCGCCCGCAGCCGCGCCAAGCCCCGCAATAATTTCTTTGGCGCTGTCTGCAAAAAATTTCGACACGCCGCCTTCCAGGGCAATCACGCCAGGAGCACCTACCAAGTCATCTTTGTCGTGATGTTCAACAACCTTCATCCAGGCCATGCCCCGCGCCTTGTAAATCTTCGCGTGGGCTTCCAGCTCCTCGATTTGCTTGCGCGAATAATCTGCCTTGCCCTTCGCGACGAGCGCTTTCACCCCCCCCCCTGAACGGTAACGCCTTTCGCCGCGGCCTTTTGCCGCTCTGCCTCGCCGGTCGCGAGCGCGTCCTTGAAAGCCTGAAAAGCGCCGGCCTCGACGTAAGGGGCGAAATCCTGCAAAGGCATTTCAAAGCGCAAATCCGGCTTGTCAGTGCCGTAGGCCTCCATCGTTTCTTCGTAAGTCAGCCTGCGGAAAGCGGCCGGCAAGTCAAGCCCCAGCGTTTTCTTGAACACATGCGCGAACAGCCCCTCGATAACCGCGAGAACATCCTCGCGGCTCACAAAAGACATTTCGATGTCGAGCTGGGTAAACTCCGGCTGGCGATCGCCCCTCGCGTCCTCGTCCCGGTAGCAGCGCGCGATCTGAAAATATTTGTCAAAGCCCGACACCATCAAAAGCTGCTTGTAAATCTGCGGGGACTGAGGCAGCGCGTAAAACTTTCCCGGATACAGCCGCGAAGGCACCAGAAAATCCCGCGCTCCCTCTGGCGTCGAGCGGATAAAGGTGGGGGTTTCAATTTCGTAAAAATCATTGCCAATCATCCATTCGCGAATGGCAAACGCCACGTCGTTGCGCAGGCGGATGCGCTCCTGCATCGCCCCCGAGCGCAGGTCAAGGTAGCGGTAGCGCAGGCGCAAATCCTCCCCCGCGCTTGATTCATCGTCCACCTGAAAAGGCAAAACCTCGCAGCGATTCAAGACCTCGATTTTCGATGCGAGCACTTCTATTTCGCCCGTCGGCATCGCTGAATTAACCATGTCATCCGGCCGCGCCCGCGCCACGCCCTTAACGGCAATGCAAAATTCATTGCGAAGCTCCGCGCAAATCTCCGCCAGCCCGGCAGCGCCATCCGTCGTGTCGACCGTCACCTGCGTCACGCCGTAGCGGTCGCGCAGGTTGACGAAAAAAATCCCCCCGTGATTGCGCTTTCGGTGAACCCAGCCGTTCAAAACCACTTCGCGCCCGGCATCGCCCTTGCGCAAAGCGCCGCAGTTAATCGTTCGCTTCATCTGTTCCATGTCATCCCCTCTGTAACAATTTCGGCGCTAGGCGTCAGGCAGCCAAGTTTTAGCGCCGCTTGGCATGGCTTCGATCCCTTGCGTTATCGTTTTCATAATTTGTACCAAACTTCGTCTGCCGTGTCAAGCCGCCGCAAAATTCTTGGCTTTATCAGCGAGCAGCGCCTAGTTTTTTTGCAATATGCCGCGCGGCGCCCTTGAAAAACCGGAGCGCTTGGGGTAACCTATGCTTGAGCAGATAGCAGGAGGAATCATGAGCAATGCATTAACCCTAACCAGTGACAATTTTGAGCAGGAAGTGCTGCAGTCGCCTGTGCCGGTTTTGATCGACTTTTGGGCGCCGTGGTGCGGGCCGTGCAAGATGATCGCCCCTTTTCTTGACGAGCTTGCCGGCGAATACGAGGGGAAAATCAAAATCGCGAAAGCAAACATCGATGATGAAAGCGCTCTTGCCGAGCGGCACGGCATCGCGTCAATCCCGACGCTCGTTCTGTACAAGGACGGCGCCGCGCAGGCGCAAAGGAACGGCGCCCTTCCCAAGCGCGACATAGAGGCGATGTTTAAGGGTTTTGTCTAGAAAGGCGGGCAGCGCAGCGCAGATCAAGATTAGCCAGCGCTGCCTGCGCTTAGTTGCCGTGCCGCCTAGGATTGTTCGGCCTGCCGGGAGTGGCGCTGTTGGTGACGGTGATGCGCCAGCCCGCCGCGGAGCGGAGGCGGGTTTCAGGGAGTTGACGCTTTCGCTCGGCTCGGCTAAGATTGCCGGGAAATGGCATAATATGTGCGTGGTTTGGTTTTTGCAGGCTTGTGCCTGTGTAGATAAACGAAAAGAGAGGGTTTAAAGATGAGAAGGACTGCCTTGGCGTTTGTGTTGGCTTTCGGGTTCGCGGTTTCTGCTTTCGGGCAGGATTTTCAGATCGTGGAAAATAACGGGCAGATAACCATTACTGGGCGCAGAGGGAGAGCAAGCGATGTGGTTATACCTGAACGGATAAACGGCATGCCTGTGGTTGCTATCGGGTACAGGGCGTTTTACAGGGATCGGCTGACAAGCGCAACCATCCCAAGCAGCGTCACCCATATCGGGAACAGGGCGTTTTACAGAAACCGGCTGACAAGCGTAACCATCCCAAACGGCGTCACATATATCGGGGAGAGGGCGTTTTCCCAAAACCAACTGACAAGCGTATCAATCCCAAACAGCGTTACCCGTATCGGGAACAGGGCGTTTTACGGGGGAAACCGACTGACAAGCGTAACCATCCCAAACAGCGTCACATATATCGGGGAGAGGGCGTTTTACGGAAATCAACTGTCAACCGTATTCGTCCCAAATAATACAAATGTCGGGAATAGGGCGTTTGGCAGGGCAACAGTAACAAGGTCGGGGTATGCGCAGGCAGGACAGGCAGGATCTGTAGGATTCGCTATTGACACTAATGACGCTATTGACGCTATTCTGGCCAGGGCGATTGACGACGTATCCAGAGGCCTTGCCACGACATCCCGCATTGCAATTCTTGATGTGTCATCGTCTGCCGAAGAAAGGGGCATGGCGGAATTCGTTACAGGCGAGCTTGAGCTTATTTTATGGAGACGCGGCTTTACGATAGTCAGCAGAGCCGATCTGGACAGGATACGCACCGAACAACAACTCGGACTAACCGGCGAGGTGGACGACAACACGGCGGCAGGAATAGGCCGCATCGCCGGGGCAAGCATAATCCTGGCTGGCGGGATTGACGGAACGGGCAATCTGCGCAGGCTGCGCCTAAGGGCATTGGACACCGAAACGGGGCAAGTTATCGGTGTGACTGCCGAAAGAATATAGCGAAAGGGCACAGCCCCTGCGGCCATGTGGTTAACGCATATGGTGCCGGTCACCCCGCGCAGAAAGCTTAAAATTTGGTGACTGTCAACATATGCGTTACCTGCATTTTGCCATCGTGGGCCTTCATTTTCAACTGGGGACAAATTGTAACCGGTTGGCTTCCCTCGTCAATCAGACGGCTTTTCATGACTTTCCAGTAGTTGCGGGCAGCCTGGTAATCGTTCTCCGTAAGTATGGCCACAATATCCACAACGGAAAACAACCATTCCTCTTTTTCATCGTCCCAAGCCGTTCGGATGCGGCTGTCCTCAAACAACTGGATTTCGTTACCCATTTTCGCTTACCTCTAGATGCAAAATACCCCATGCGGTTTTTTTGAGGGTAAAGCAAAAGCCCCATTAGTTCAAGTATTGACAATCACGTATCTCGAAAGGAATGAAACCCCGGCCGCGGTTCCTCCATGGTCGTCAAATTTTTTACACACCATTTAGCAACAAACTCAATTACGTCTAAATGCACAGAAAGCGATAATTAATATCTCGCCATCACTGGAGATAGTAAATTCAGAGCTTGCTACGTAATGATGGTGAGCACTCCATGGTATAAACAGAATGATTCTATTACCAGCAGCAACCCAATGAGTAGGTGCTCTCCTCATCACACTAGGCAGAGGAAATCCTGACACGGTTCCATTTGCGTTAAAGTTGACAGTTGTGTTATCATGCAGATTTGTCCATGTACCTACTAACCGTTGCTCTACGGTTCCACCCGCTTGTGCTGCAAGTGCCATGGTAATAACCACCGTCAAGCCAATAAACAAAACAAACTTTTTCATAAGAATATTCTCCATGTGGCCTTAATATCACCACCGATATATTTAAACCTCTATACGGAAGTTTTTTACATAATAACAAGTGTTAAAGCCACCCATCAGGTCAGACATGGCGTAAACCCGCAGTTAGGCGAAGTCCGCGTAGCGGCGAGCCTGACTGCGGGCTTGCCTGACGCCTGTTAAGCAAGAGCCGCGTAGCGGATTTTGCCTAACGTTCTAGGTAACTGACGTTTTGCGGAGCCCGAACCGCCCTATGGGCCGATGAGCAGTTACCGTATGTTATGCGACGTTCGTATCTTACTTATAAGCATCTTGTCTGTTCTCAATACTTAACACAAATATCATAGATTCTTGTTCATCTATTTTGTAGAATAGCCTGTAATCTCCTATCCTAAAACGATAAACCTCTTTATACTCGCCCTTTAATTTTTTTATATTAGCTCCAAAGAATGGGTTGTTCTTTAGGATTGGATAAATATCCTCAACTATTTTTTTACGTAGATTATTATATTTCCTTGAATTTATTTTCTTTGAAAATGTTTCGGTCTCAGCTATCCTATAATCAGTCAATTATTTTATACCGTCCATTTTTCACATCGTCCAATCCTTTTTTTATATTTTTTTCAAAAACCATAGCTTCTTTAAGCTCATCATCATCGACGATGTTATTATTTAAAACATAATTTATTGCGGCATATTCCATAAAATTTGAGATAGTCCGCCTGTCACCCTCAGCAGCCCTTTTAAGCGTATTATAAACACTGTCTTCTACACGCAATGTAATAGTCTTTGGCATAATTACAATCTCCTGTATTCAATAATATTCATTATTATGCAATTTGTCAATATAGTATTTTATGAAATCACCAGTTAATTTAAGGATATATGATTTTTTATATATTTTATGCCCTTTATTACTCATAAGGTAGAATGTCGCTTAACGGGCGGCGGGTTTACGCCATGCCGCTACGCCGGCGCAAGTGCCGCCTACGCGGCACGGCGTAAGCCCGCAGCTAGGCGAAGTCCGCGTAGCGGCGAGCCTGACTGCGGGCTTGCCCGCCGCCTGTTAGGCAAAAGCCGCGAAGCGGATTTTGCCTAACGTTCTAGGTAACTGACGTTTTGCGGTTGCGAATAAGGGCTTGCGCAGCAAGACCAGCAACCGCAAAATGTGGCGGAGAAAAACTGCACAAAGGCGCTTGCGCCGACTGCAGTTTTTTGGAGCCCGAACCGCCGAACAGGCGGTGAGCAGTTACCGTTTGTTCGGCGCAGTAATTTATTTCCTTGTGCTAAGTATTTCAGGAAAGATATTATCATTATCAAGATAAAAATCATAATCCATGCTTGTAATGCGATAAACATGTGACTCAACGGGTATGCAAATACGATATGTGAGTCTTGAAAAATCCTCTTCATTTTTACAGTTGAATAATGCTATATTTTTACCGTTTTAGTTAATGAACTTGAGTATTGGATGCCATCAAAATCAGAATTTAATCTTATATATTCTGATATGAATTGTGTTAAAAAATATTCATAATTTGAAGAGTTTTCATACGGAATAGAAAATTCTTGTGCTATTTTAAGCCATAATTTATAAAATGGGGTTTTTTTGATATCAGCCTTATTTTCCTTACAATCAGTACAATCCATAGCAAAATGTTCATTACAGCACAACCTGCACATAGAACTAGTTAAATTAGGATCAATATATAGATCAAATAGATTTAATTCATATGCGGGTTCTATAGTCGCTACACTAATTTTTTTCCCAAGAAAAGGACGAACCTCAGCAATAGCTGTTTTTACATCTGTTGCAACATATAGGCAAGGAATACGGTCTAAATTAGCCCTGCTAGCTCTAGTTATTTTTGCAGGAGGAACAAATGAATCTTTTCTATTAAATCCTGAAAAAAATTTTTGATCATCAAGTTTTTTATTATCTCCATTTTCTATCCTTCTAGCCCTAAAAAGCTTTTCACATATAGAAAATTTTTTAATATATACATTTAGCATCTCATTAATATAGTCAAAAATCAGATGATTCCAGAGAAAATAATGGTTTTCATAGTATAGCTTATATTTAATATCCTCAAATGCCTTGAGGGATTCAAGCTGAAACTCATCATCATATATCATAAATTGCTCATATATTATTATATATATTTTTTACCGTTTGTCAACCAACATAAAATTATTGCGCCTAACGTAACAGGTAACTGACGTTTTGCGGTTGCGTAGAAGGGCTTTGCGTAGCAAAGACCAGCAACCGCAAAATGTGGTGGAGTAAAACCGCACAAAGGCGCTTGCGCCGACTGCGGTTTTGCGGAACCCGAACCGCCGTAAGGCGGTGAAGCAGTTACCGTTTGTTATGTGAAGTACCGCCCATATAATATTTTATATCCAAGCTAGCATAATTTATTACAGGAAAAAAGAATATTTACAATTTATCATTTCTTTTTTACCCGATTTATTTAATTCCATACTTCGCTCAAGGAGTGAAAGTCCGTTAGGATAATTATATTTAAATCGAGTTCTGATGTTTTCTAATAATAAACTACTATCCTTGCAAATAAGTTGAAAATCACCAAGTTCAACACATCTGAGCCAACCTTTATCAATAACATGAGGAGATATAGCAAAATTGATGCCGTTACCACCGCATCTAACACTTGGATACACAACACCATCATAACCGTACTTACCGTACTTTATGCACAATAGTTTAGTTGCAGAAGCAGAAATTAAATATTGTTTATCATCTGTAATAGGATACTTAGTAAATTCATTTGTAAGATATTGATAAAATTCAATTATAGGAATTTTATCCATCGGATCTCTGGTAAGCTTATATAAAATCTCCGCTATCATACGAGGATGAGTCGTAATAAATGGATTAATCTCATTTTCTTTGAATAGTGGCAAAAATGCAAGTGTCAAAAAATTATTTACGACCCATATTGAATATGTTATTTTTTTCATAAAAGTGTCATTTGATTTAAAAGATCTATAAGCACGCTCTCCAAAATAAAACAGATTATTAGGAGGAACATCACTTTCTCGAAGTTCATTAATAGCTTCAAATAAAGAAATATATAAACCATCTTCTATATCTGTAAAGGGTGCACCTGGTATTTCATCAATTAGACCTCTTCTCTCACATGAACAACAATAAAACATAGTGTCATAAGGAACACTTGCACGTTGATATTTATCATTTAAAAATTTGGGTTTGTAAGAAAGTTCTTTTATGTCTATATTATCTGTATATTCAAAATCAGGTCTTATTCTTATGACAAAAAACCTTCATGTAAATGATAATTATGCATATAAATATTTGAGAAAATATTATCCAACTGCACTAACACCTCATTTGGTTCAAGTGAAGTTATATCTGTATTTTTCAAAAAATATACCAGTTCGCTCAACTTCGACATATTTATCTCCAACCTTACTTTAGGGCGGTATTTCACATAACGGGCTGCGGGTTTACGCCGTGCCGCGTAGGCGGCGCTTGCGCCGGCGTAGCGGCATGTCGTAAACCCGCAGCTATGCGAAGTCCGCGTAGCGGCGAGCCTGACTGCGGGCTTGCCCGCCGCCCGTTAGGCAAAAGCCGCGAAGCGGATTTTGCCTAACGTAACAGGTAACTGACGTTTTGCGGTTGCGTAGAAGGGCTTTGCGAAGCAAAGACCAGCAACCGCAAAATGTGGTGGAGCGAAACCGCACAAAGGCACGAAGTGCCGACTGCGGTTTTGCGGAACCCGAGCCGCCGTAAGGCGGCGAAGCAGTTACCGTATGTTATGCGCAGTTGCTTTTTTCAAGTCAATCTACGATTCATCTTTGGCAACTAATATATTTAAACCATTCCCTGGTGAAATCCATTGAGATGTAGATACTACTAGTAATTTTTTATTATCAGCAATATTACAAAAATAATTTCTGTCATTATCAAATATCATGTGATCCTTGATTACTAAATCATCATGACAATTCATTGTTATTTTTATTCCATCAGATGGGACAATTGTTTTGTGTGTAAACAATTGCCAATGATCATAACCATATTCTATATACTTAATAATAATAGTAATGAAATCAGTAGTAACCAAATTTGGAACATCATATGTATACATTTTCCATTTAAAACCAGATTCTTCTTCTTCTTTCTCTATTTTAAAATCATCTGGCTTTAATTCTTTGCTTTCACCATTTGGCAAAATATACTGTGCAGAAATTAATTCTGAATCCTCTTTCTCAAATCCAATTCTTATTGGTTTATATCCATTCTTACCTTTATATAATCGATGTGACAGAATTTCTTCCATATACACTTTTGAATTATTTATTCTTACATTAATATCAATAGTTGAATGGCTTTTGAAATTATATTCAAAAAGTGATAGATCTTTTGTTATTGTTTCTTCAAAATAATTTTTTATATTACTGAATATTTCAAATTGCTCATTGCTCGGTGATAATATTCGCTTTAATGCTTCTTTTTTATCAATTTCATTAAGCTTGTCAAGAAATTCCTTTCTTATCATTATATTTTCAAGTTGATTTTTCATATATTCAATAAATTTTTTTGACTCAATTGAAAATGAAAATAATGAAGCGACCATTAAAGACGCACCAGCAACACCTGAAACAATAGATAGTATACTTAGAATATTTTGCCAAAATGGGAATAAATTCAACTTAGAGTGGATTCCTATTGGATAAACATATGCAAAAACAATTAATAAAAAACCAATAATAAAAAACCAATAATAAAATACCTAGAGAAAAATTTTGTAAAGATATTATACCAATTGTCATTCTTGTTACTCATAATATTAGTCCTCCTTAAAACATACGCCTTTGATCTAATTATTATGTATTGAGCCAAATTTGTCAATGCATAAATCTGACATTTCACATTTTCTACTACTACTTCCTATTCATTTGTGTCAAAATAACCATAATTCCATTTGACTTTACTTTTATTAGGCAAAAGCCGCGAAGCGGCTCTTGCCCAACATTCTGTATACGCAACTTACCTCGTATAACATCCCGAATGCATATATTATACGAAACTGCTGTCAGTGTAGAAAATGGAACGACTTTTGTCAAGCGGTTCGGTTGAATTTATTTGAAATGCTTGTTTGTTTCAAAATATACTTGCTACTGAAGTGAAACTAATGTCATTCGAAAATAAAAGGCAGGGCGTTGCGGGGTGAAACCCCGCAGAGGGGTAGCGGAAGACACGCGAAGCGTGGCTGGAGCGCGGGGGAGGCTTCCCCCGCTTTCTCTGCTTTTTCCCTTGCAGTCGCCGCAACGCGCTTTCTGCCGGTTTTTCAGTTGCCATGCCGCCTGGGATTATTCGGCCTGCCGGGAGTGGCGCCGCTGGTGACGGTGATGTACCAGTCAGCCGCCGAGCGGGAATTTTCAGCCAGGCTTTCGTCGCGGTTGATTGTCCTCGTGGCGGTGGTGCCGGTGGTTTGCACCGCGTCGGACGGCCGAATGCTCAGCCCGTCAGCGCTTTTCCAGGCGCCGGCCAGAAACAGAAATTCCGCGGCGTCCGCGAAGTGGCTCCTGCCCCACACAGGGTCGGCGCTTTCGGAAAGCAGCACCGCGTCAACAACCCGATCGTCCTGATCCAAAACGTAGACAATATCGGTTCTGCGCAGCAGCTTGCTCGTGCCGGGAACCCAAAGATCCCTTGCAGTCGGCGATGAATCCGTCCCGCCGGATTCTGCCAGATTTGTCCCTAGCTCGTCGCGATTCGCCTCCTCCATTTGCCGCAAGTGAAGCGTGATGTACTCCCCGCCGGGAACCTCTATCGAGGGAAACTCGTAGACAAGCGGCGATCTCGTGTTGCTGGCGACAAACACCCGCAGCGCTCCCAGATTTCCGGCGCCAAAGGTTCTAAACTCGATGAACTCGGCGCGCGGCCTGGAGTAGTCGGTCCTCAGCTCCGTGATGCGCAAAGGTGGAACTCTGTCGTTTCTGGCGCGAAACGGAACAAGCACGTTAATGGTATTGCCATTTTCGTCCACCGCCAAAAGATCCGCCGTTATCCGCTCCCCGGGGGCTAGCCCGCCGCTAAAGCTGACCCTGACAGTGCTGCCGCTTTTTATTTCCTCCGTTTCGATTTGCGGGCTAAAGTACAGCGCTGCCAGCGTCACGGGCTTGGAAAATGCGAACTGCACTTCAGTTTCCGAAACGGCCTTTGCCGAAAGAAACACTGGGGGCTCGGAAACGCCCAGTATCAATCTGGCGGCATTTCCGCCATCCGTCACGCAGGAACAGACCGATAAAAGCACCGGGCAGATTCCCGCCAGAAAAAAGCCAACATATTTCATCTTTGTCTCCTTGCCTTATATATGGCGCGGAATTGCGCTTTGCTTTAGCCCAGCGGATATTTCTTGCAAATTTTTTTTGCAGCGCAACAGCCCGCAGGCAGCGCTGGGCAGCGCTTGGTTTTCGGCGCCGACTGGGGCAACGGCCTGCGATCAGCGCTGTTCAAACCTCGCGCCCTTCCGGTAAACTGCCAGCAATGAGCGCCCCGCTAATACACCTAAACCTCCGCGCCCCGCTTGAATACGCCGAAGCCCCGCTCACCCCCTTTGCGCCGCTTTTCCCCGACAGCGCTGAAACGCGGGAATTTCTCTTTTGCTTCGAGCTTGACCCGGCGCAAGCCGCGAGGATAGACCCAGCGCCGGCCGCTTTCCCCGGGCAGCTAGTCTTTTCCGGCAAGCGCGTCGGCAAGCAGCAGGAGCAGCCGAAGCCGACCGGGGAAAAAAGGCAGCTCCCCGAAGGCTTTTACGCGTTTGTCCAAGAGCGCAGGGAGCTTGCCCGGGAAGAATGCGTCGCGCTGGCGATAGAGCAGCAAAAAGACGGCCTGTGGGAGCGCTTGCGGCTGGGGACGCGCCTGTACGTCCGCTGCCTGTTCGAGGACGGCAGCCCTGTCACCCAGCTTTTCAGGCCTTGCACGTAGGCTGAGGGAGGGCAAATTCATTTCTCCTCTGACTGAAAGAAAAGTTGATTCGATTTTAAATTATTTTTGAATTTGAGGAGAGGGTGCAGTATTAAACCGTTTTAATCGTCTAAAGCTCCTGTCGCGATATATTAGAGCAAGTATTAACCCAAGGCTTGAATATATTAACCTTATAAGTTAACATGCCTTGACGTGAGGCAGTTTTGGATATATCATTTAGAAGCACTAAGTTGAAGAAGCAGCTTAACGAAAGCAATCAGCTTGTGAGAATCCATGGGCAACGCATGGCAAAGCTAATTAAAATCAGGATGAGCGAGTTGAGAGCGGCATCAACCCTTGATGACCTTCGAACGGGTCCTGGGCGTTTTCATGAATTGAAGGGAAGCCTTAAGTGGCAAATATCTGCCGACTTGGAGCATCCGTATCGGCTTATTTTCAAGCCGAACCATAAGACGGTTCCGACCAAGCCTGATGGAGGGCTTGACTGGAAACAGGTAACGGCGATTGAGGTTATAGGAATAGAGGATACGCATGAGTAGCACGCAGACAATAAATGAGTATATTCCCGATTATCTGGTTCCTCCAGGCGAAGTTCTAGCGGACTATCTTGAAAGCGCAGGGCTTACGCAAGCCTCATTCGCCGAACGGACAGGTTTGCCTGAAAAAACAATAAACGAAATAATAGAGGCGAAATCCGCAATCACATCGGAAACGGCGTTAAAGCTTGAGTGTCTGGGTCGCCCTGCGCATTTTTGGGATAACCTTGAACAGCAGTATCAGGAAGACAGGGCACGGCTTACCGATAAAGCACGTCTAGAGGAATACAGCCCCTGGTTTAAGCTTTTTCCTATTGCTGAAATAGTAAAGCACAAATGGGTAGATAAACAAAAAGACAAAACAGAACTACTTGGTGCGCTATTACGCTTCTTTGAAATAGGTTCTCCAGAAGAATGGGAAATAAAATGGACTCGTGGATTACAAACCGCTTTTCGTAAAACAGAACATTCAAAAAAAGATATCGCTCTTATTTCTGCTTGGTTACGGAAAGGCGAGATAGAGGCTCAAAACCAACAATGTGCCCAGGTTGACAGATTGAAATTTCAAGATAGCCTTGCGGAAATACGCAAGCTAACAATTATAGATGATCCTAATGTTTTTGTTCCAAAACTAAAGGCAATATGTGCGGCTGCAGGGGTTGCCGTTGTTTTCGTTCCAGCACTCCGTGGGCTTGGCATATATGGGGCGACACGCATGTTAAATAAAAAATATATCATGCAGTTAAGCCTACGCGGTAAAAGCAATGACCAACTGTGGTTTACTTTTTTTCATGAAGCCTGCCATATTATCAACCACCCACCTGAGATACTTTATATTGAAGGAGATCATGAAATAAATGAAAAAATGAAGGAAGATGAAGCGGATGCATTTGCACGGGATGTCCTAATTCCAGCAGATAAATTATCATACTTTCTTGCATCCGGTTCTATTTCGTCACTATATAAAATAAGAAATTTTGCGGCAAAAATAGGTGTTGCACCTGGTATTGTTGTAGGTAGGCTACAGCATGATAAGAAAATACACATGAGCTGGGGAAATGCTCTTAGAGTTCGCTATAAATGGGCTGATGCCTAAGTGGACAAACGGTATCAGGTTTTCATCAGTTCAACTTACTCCGATTTAGTAGACGAACGGCGGTTTGTCGCAGGCTTTATATGGAAGTGGACTGCATTCCTGCAGGGATGGAGTTATTTCCTGCCGCAGATGAAGAACAATGGGAATTAATAAGAAAAATAATAAATGAGGTGATTGTTATTTATTTCAGAAGGGAGTCCAGAAAAGAATTGAATTTTGCCCATCCCTTTGCGTTTGTTCATGATATGTATGACGACCAACTGTTCTATAATGAAAAATTCAAATTTCATAACAAAATTGAAGGATGAGCGCATGCTGGCAGTGGAGTATAAAGGTAGCCATCTTGCCAACAACCAAGATACCAAAGAAAAAGTCCTAATCGGCGAATTACGGGAGAAGTATACGAAAGGAAAAGGAAATTTTTCTGCCAAGGCAAACTCTACAAATGTCAGTCCTCCGCCGGCGGCTCGCCCTCCGTGACAACCTCCACCACGCATTCTTCCGCGCGGCGGGCGTCGGCCTTGGTGACGGTGACTTTCAGGTTTTCGTAGGTGAAGCTGTCGCCTTCCTCGGGAATGCGCCGCAGCATGTCCATGATCCAGCCGCTGACCGTGTTGGACTCCGATTCGGCTTTTATGTCGAAATGCTCAAACATTGTGTCGACGTTGGCGATGCAGAGGATTTTGTATTTGTTGTTTTCCAGAGGCACGATCGCCTCGATGACTTCGTCGTTTTCGTCCCAGATGTCGCCCACTAATTGTTCCAATATGTCTTCCATGGTGACGATGCCTTCGGTGCCGCCGTATTCGTCGGTGACGATCGCCATGTGGCTTTTTTCCTTTTTGAGGAGCTTCAGCAAATCTGTCACCCTAGCGCTGGTTACGGTGAAGACCGGGGGGGTGATGATGTCTTTTAGGGTGAGGGGGGGGGCGTCGCCGCTGCTGGCCGTGCATTTCAGGAAATCGCGGATATGCACTATGCCGCGAATGGTGTCGAGGGAATCCTCGTACACGGGCATGCGCGAGTAGCCGCTTTTCATGAACACTTCCGCTATTTCGTCGATGCTGGCGCCGATGGGCACGCTGTCGATGCTGACCCTTGGCGTGAGGATGTCCCACGCCAGCAAGTCGTTGAACTCGATGGCGTTGGTGATGAGCAGCGAGTCTTCCTCGTTAATGGCGCCGTCTTTTTCCGCCTCTTCCACCATGAAAATCAGCTCTTGCCCGCGGTGGCTAATCTCGCTTTCGGATAGGTCGTCTCCGTTGCGCACAAACCTGGAGTTTAGGCGGTTTTTCATTTTTATGACGCACAGGTTTATCGGCTTGAGGAGAGTCATTAACACCAGCACGAAACGGGCGCCGAAGATGGCGACGTTTTCCGGCTGCTCCTTCGCCATGCTTTTTGGAAAAATGTCGGTAAAGACAATGACAACCACGCTGATAACAATGGTGGATATGAGAAAGCCCAACTCGCCGAACAGCCGGATGAACATGGCCACGGACACAGTCGTGGTGACGATGGCGACTAGGTTATTGCAGATGAGCAGGGTGGAAATGATTTCGTCGAAGCGGTTTTCGTGCAAATTGGAGACCAGTGCGGCGCGCCTGCCGCGCTTGCCGCCGCTTTCGGCGATGTTTTTGATGCGCGCGCGGCTCAGCGACGCAAAGGCCATTTCCGTGGCGCTGAAAAAAGTGCCCATTGTCAGCAGGAAAACCAAAACGGCCAGCAATGTCAAGTTTAGGACTAAGTCGGAATCCATGCGGATTTTCCCCATAAACAGGAGGCTGCTCCAAAAGGTCGATTTTTGGGACGGCTTCCCTAAATTCGCGCGGAAAACGGGCTTTTGCCCGCTTTTCCAAGGGCTTTCCCGCAAAACAGCCAGGTTTCGGGGCAAGCCCACGCCTTCAATTCTGTACTGCGGACAGTATACCACGCTTTTTGGGCATTTTCAAGCTATTTGCGCGTATTTTTACCCGCGATCGCAGTCGCCATGGGCTTCGAGCGCCTGCTTGATTTTGCCTGCAATTGCGCGGATTACGGGGACGGACACGGAATTGCCCAGTTGTTTATACAAATGCACATTTGCCAAAGGCAATTCAAAGCTGTCAGGAAAGCCCTGCAACCTCGCCCATTCTCTGGGGGTCATATTTCGCACGCCTTCGGCATTGATTTCGCCTTTGATGCGGGCAACCGGCGCTAAATTTGCTTGGCGCCTGTCTATTAACAAATTTCGCTCGCGCCCCATGCCCCCGCAGACGATGGCCCTCGCCACGTCGTCCCAGTCGCGAATCTCATAGCCAAAGCCGTGCCCTTTCGCTTCGTGCCTGGCCCTGTGCCTGCGCAGGGTTTCAAGGTAGGCGCTGCTCAGATAATACTTTGCCGATACCGGCTGCTCTTCGATGATGTCTCTAATTTTTTTTGATGAATCCGCCGGCTCCGGAAAGCTGAAAAAAGACGCGTCAATGTCGCTTCTAAAAGCCGCTATGTAAATGCGCTCGCGGTTTTGCGGAACGCCAAAATCGCGGCTGTTGAGGATTTTGTCATGAACGGCATAGCCGATTTCCTCAAGGGTGCCTTTGATAATCCTGTGAGTCCTACCCTTGTCGTGGCTGAACAGGCCTTTTACGTTTTCGCAAAAAATTATTTTCGGCTTGCGCAATGCGCATATCCTGGCCACGTCAAAAAACAAAGTCCCCCTGGACATGCCCTTGAAATTATCGCTAAAGCCTTTGCGCTGGCCTGCCAGGCTGAAGGCCTGACAGGGAAAGCCTGCCAGGCAAATGTCAAAGGCCGGGATAGCGCCTTCGTTAATCTGCGTAATGTCGCCGGCAATTTCAAAATCGTCTTTGAAGTTTGCCCTGTAGGTCTTTTGGGCATTTTTGTCCCACTCGCTCGCGAATACAGTCTTTATGGCGCTGCCAAAAACCTGCTCAAAGCCAAGCCGAATGCCGCCTATGCCGGCAAACAGGTCAATGGAATTAAGTTGACTCATCGCTAACTAACCGCCTAGAATGATACTAGCGCCAAGAAAAGCCAAAATCAAGGGCGGGTGAGCAATCGCGCGGATGCGCGGGGAGGAGGGGGCAAATGCGCAAGCACCATGAAGAGTCCATTGAAAACATGATTAGCCATTATTGGGGGGACAGCGAGATCGAGGCCCTGTTTTTGATAGGCTCGGTTGCAGCCGGCACGGAGCGGGCGGATTCTGACCTTGACGCGCTGGGAATTATCTCGGAGGAATACTTTGCGAAAAAGGGGCCTTTGGAGGTGCATCGCGGCAAGTGCACGTATGAGGGCGGGTATTTCGACATGCACTACATGACTCGCGCCAAGCTCGGGGAAATCCTTAAAAGCGGGTCGGAGCCCATGCGCAACATGTTTTCCTGCGCCCGCGCGCTTTACTGCAGCGACCCTGCATTGCCGGAGCTGATCGCAAAAATTCCAGTGTTCCAGAAAAGCGAGGCGCCTGAAAAGCAGTTTCGGTTTTACTGCGCGCTAAAAATGTTTCACACATATTTCTGGGTTGCCTGCAAGCCGGAAGGGTTCATGCGGTTCCATGTGGCTGGCGGGATGATATACAACCTTTACCGCCTGATTTTGCTTGAGAATGAGATTCTGTTTCCGTCCACGCGCAAGCTCGAGGAATACGTCATCCGCGCGCCAAACAAGCCTGAAAACATCGTTGAAAAATGCCGCCGGCTTATGGGCTCGCTTTCGGACGAGGATTGCCTAGATTTGGTTGACAGCTACGAGGCCTGGACTTCGTTTGATTTCCCCAGGGAGCGCCATGTTGTCATGAGCAATTTTAGCGACCCGTATGACTGGGGCTGAGCGCCGCAGGGCTTCCCAGCGCTGCCAGTGTTTTCCAGCGCTGCCAGGTTTTTCCGGGGCTCCGGCTTTCCCCGCCGCGCTCAGCGGCGCAAGGCGCATTCGCAGAGACGGCGCGAGCAGCGGCGCAAACAAAAAAAGCGGAACCTGCCGCCAGGGGCTTTTGCCCGTGGCCAGCCTGTTCCGCCTTTTTTTGGGCGCGCGGAAGCGCTACAGCCCAAAAGCGTCCATGATTCTATCTGCCGTGGCGCTTAGGGCGCCGCTGACGTACGACGGATCGTTGATCTTCGCGCGAAGCTCTGCGATTCGAGCGCCGTTCAGGGTTTCCGAAGCCTTTGCCAGCTCGGCAACTTGGTAGGCTTCCGCCCGCTGCATTGCCTCCGCCGAAAGGCTGATAGAATCAGACCTATCCCCTCCCCTGACCTGATCGTTTCTCCCAATTCTGTTGTCCACCTGAATGTGGTTTACTTGGCCTATCCTGTCGATCATCATAATAACCTTCCTGCCATGATTATCGGCAGCTTTGCGGGTTTTGTTAATCCCAAATTGGGCCTAACCTGCCTTATTCCCGGCAACAAAAACCGAAAACTCGCCCACCAGCTCTTTCCGCGCCGAAAGAAGGGCCAGCGCCTCCCTGACGGCCCCTCGGATGTACTCCTCGTGAGCCTTCGTCATTTCCCTTCCAATACAAGTATAGCGCTCGGGGTCGATTTCCGCAATATCCTCCAGCAGCTTGAGTATCCGAAATGGCGATTCGTACAAAATGACAGCGGCTTTCATTGAAAGCAGCTCGCGCAGCCGGGAGCGCCGCTTGCCGGGCTTGGGGGAGAGGAAGCCCTCGAAGACAATGGTCTTGTCGGCGCTGCCGGCGACGCTGAGCAGCGCCGCGAGGGCGGAGGGGCCGGGAATGGGGATGACCTCGTGGCCGGCGCCGGCGGCAAGGCGGGCAAGCGCCGCGCCGGGGTCGCTCAGCGCCGGGGTGCCGGCATCGGTGGCGTAGGCTACGGTCAGGCCCTCGTCCAGCGCAGCGATTATTTTTTTCGCGGCGAATTCCTCGTTTTGGGCGCGGCAGGAAAGCATTTTCACCCGAATCCCCAAGTGGCTGAGCAGCTTGAGGGTGCGCCGGGTGTCCTCGCAGGCCACCAGCGCGGCGCTTTTCAGGATTTCAACGGCGCGAAAGCTGATATCGCCCAGATTTCCGATGGGCGTGCCGATAATATACAAAGTGGCCACGAGGTAAAGCATAGCCGTTATGATGGATTATTTACAGACGCTGCTGGCCGTCATCCTGGGGATTGCGCTGCTGTGGTTCGGCTACAGGCTTCTCAACGGGCAGTACAGAAAAGCACGCCGAGCGATGGGGGCAAAGCCCAGGGGAGCGGGAAAAGCGGGAGACCCAAAGGTCTGCCTGGTTTGCAGGGCGAGGCTCGCAAACGGCGAGCTGATACAAACCCAGGCATTCCCTTCGCTCACGGGCGGAAAAGACAAGCTGATGCACATTCAGGGCTGCGTGTTTTGCCTGGAGGGGGGGAGAGGCAGGAGCTGCCCAGTTTGCTCCGCAAAGCTGCGCAAGGAAGACAAGCTCATCGCGCGGATGTTCGACCGCTCGCGCAATCGCCACCACGTCCACGTCCTCGGCTGCGTGCTGTGCAGAAGCCAGAAGCGCCGCCCCGCCGCGACTGCGGAGCGCTTCCCAAAGAGCTACCAACTGTCGCCGTCGGCCGGAAGCCGCTGACGCCCGGCGGCGCTATTTGTCGAAGCTAAATCCGCAGGGGATTTTCGAGACGATGTCTCGCTCGCTGATGTCCCTGCTGTCGATTGGGAAGATTACGCAGTTGGGCATTCGGGTGGCGTTGTACTTTGAGCACGACGACTTTCCGTCATCGTCAAACGTCAGGTACGGGCATTCGCTGACGAAGAGCCTGCAGCAAGCGCCGCAGCGCAGGCACTCGCCCTTGCATTTTGAGGAGCTTTCCTCGACGTATTTTTTGTTGAACACGTACAGGAAGAATCGGCGCATGACGCCGGACAGCAGCAGCAGCCTGTGCGCAACTGACACCCCTGAAGCGTCCCTCGCCGGGAGCGCTGGCCTTTTTTCCATGACTGACCGCCTTTTTGAACTTGATAGCGCCAGCATACCAAAATTTGCGGACTTGCGTCAAGGGGCGGAGTGTCTTTCAATCCAAATTTGCAGCCCGCCTTCCGATAACGGAACCGTGACGGGCGAATTTGCCGCGCCGCTTGACAGGGCGCCATGGCAAAACTATATTATGCGTAGAGCATGATGCTCGCTCAGCCTGACAGGGAGGAATGTTATGCTAAGGCAAGTTATGATCCCGAGCAAAGAAAATTCCACGATTTCCATTCCCGCCGAATTTTACGGGACAAAGGTGGAAGTCTTAGTGTTTCCATTTCACGAGGCAAAAGCAAATCAAAGCAGCGCCGGCGCAAATGAAATTTTTGACAGGCATTTGTATTCTTTCGGGAACTACAAATTTGACCGGGACGAGGCAAATGATTATGAGTAGGATTGCGCTGGACACCAACATTTTAATTTATGCCCATAGCCTGGACTGCAAAGCCAAAAGGGTCATCGCAAGAGATTTTTTCAGCAAAAATCCCATCGTCTCATCGCAGGTAATATCCGAGTATCTCAATGTGATGAGAAAAAAATTCAACGCGCAAAAACAGGAATTGATGGACACATGCTCTTTGTGGCTGGAGAAATGCTCCGTTCAGCCTGTTGTTTTTTCTACGATAAAGCTGGCGCAGTATTTGGCCGGCAAATATGATTTTCAGGTATTTGACGGAATCATAGTGGCTGCCGCGCTTGAGGCAAATTGCGACGTTCTCTGCTCCGAAGACATGCAGAACGGGCAGGTCATTGAGAATACGCTTAAAATCGTAAACCCATTTCTCCAAGCCGCAGGCTGACGCAATTTAAGGCCTAGCGCTGGCTCCCCATTGGATTAAACCGCCGCTTCTGTGCTACACTTGACCCATGAGCCCATTGCAAAGCATTTTTGCCTCGCTTAGGCAGGCGCAGGCGAGGCTGGCGGCGGAAAACGCGGCGGCAAAGAACAGGGCGCTGGCGGCGGCGGCGGCGGCGATTGGCCGGGATCGCGCGGCGATTCTGGCGGCGAATGCGCGCGACGTGGAAAAGGCCCGCGCCGGCGGCATGAAGGAAAGCCTTGTTGACAGGCTTGCGCTGAGCGACGCGCGCATTGACGGCATTATCGAGGGGGTCGAGGTCGTGATTCGGCAGGAAGACCCGGTTGGCGCAATTCGCGCGGGCTGGACTTTGCCAAACGGCCTTTTGGTGGAGCAGGTTTCCGTGCCGCTGGGCGTGGCGGCCATCATTTACGAGTCGCGCCCGAACGTCACGGCCGACTGCGCGGCGCTTGCGTACAAGGCGGGCTGCGCCATCCTGCTTCGCGGCTCGTCTTCGGCGCTGGAGTCGAACAGGGCGCTGGTGGCGAGCATCAGGTCGGGGCTGGAGGCCGGAGGCGGAATCGCCGACGCGGTGGCGCTGTCGGACATGGCGGCGCTGGATCCGGCAAACCCCGGCAGCCGCAGGGACGTTGAGGAAATCCTTTCGGCGCGGGGCTGGATCGACGTGGTTCTCCCGCGCGGCGGCCGCGAGCTGATCAAGCGCGTGGTGGAAAGCGCCAGAATTCCCGTCATCGAAACCGGCGAGGGCAACTGCCACATTTACGTTGAGCCCAGCGCCGACATGGAAAGCGCCGCTGAAATAATCGCGAACGCCAAGCTGCAAAGGCCCGGCGCCTGCAACGCAGTGGAAACGGCGATCGCGCATCGGGCGGCGCTTGACGGACTGATGCCGGCGCTGGCTGCGAGGCTGGCAGGAAAGGTTGAGCTGCGCTGCGACGCCGAGGCGAAGGCGGCGCTGGAAAAAGCCGCCGCCGAAAAAAGGCTCTGCCCGTCCCTTGCCAATGGCGTCAAAGACGCCGCCGAGGAGGACTGGGCGACGGAGTTCCTTGACAATATCCTTGCGATAAAAACGGTGGGCGGCTGCGCCGAGGCGATAGCACACATCAACCGCTACGGGACGAAGCACTCGGAGGCAATTCTGACGCAGGATCTGCGCTCGGCACAGCGCTTCCGCGCGGAGGTTGACGCGGCCTGCGTTTACGTCAACGCCTCCACCCGCTTCACCGACGGCGGCATGTTCGGCTTTGGCGCCGAGCTGGGGATCAGCACGCAAAAGTTCCACGCGCGCGGCCCGATGGGAATGGAAGCGCTCACCACGATCAAGTACGCGATAAGCGGCTCCGGGCAGATTCGGGAGTGACCGGCGCCGGCGCTGCGGCGGACGGCGCCGCGATTCAGCGCTGCGAATATTGGCGCAATGCGCGGCTGGCGCCGGCGCTACTCGGTCTCGAATGCCTGAAAAAGCCTTTCGCGGATGGCGCGGATGGCAGCCATTTCGGAAAGGTCGCCGCTTTGGAATTCGGCAATTTCCGCCGCGTCGAAAATATCCCAGGCCTTTGAAAGCAGCGGGTCTTCCTCGATGCGCGCGCCGGGAAGGCTGGCAAAAGCGCTGCCGGGAACCGCGCCGATCTCGGCCGCCAGCAGGTGACTCCTGCCCGCGATGAAAACCAGAAAGGCCCACGCGCTTTCCGGCTGGGCGCTGGCGCTGGAAATGCCGGCGTAAATCCCGGAAAGGCCCAGCCGGTTCCTGCCCAGCACCAGCGCCGGCACAGCGGTGACGTCAAAGTTTGCGGCGCCAGCGCTTTCCCTCACATAAGTTATGTCACGCGCCGACGCGACCATCATCGCGATTCTTCCGCTGGCGAATTGCCGCAGGCGCTCCTGCCCGGTCGTCTCAAAAGTCCCCGGCGCGATCAGCCCCTCGCGGTGCATCTCGGCCAAAAAATTGACGGCGCTTGCCGTCTGCGCCGTGAGCGCCAAGGCGCCGTCCGCGCCAAAGCCGGAGTGTATCTCCGCGCCCAGCGCCCAAACCCATGGGTGAAACTCGCGGCGAATCCCGATGAGGTCGGCCTCGCAAAGACCCAGCGCAAACGGGAAAATTTCCTCCTGCGCATCGGCGGCGATCTGCGCGACGGACTGCGCCGCGGCCAGGAATTCGGTGCGGGTTCTAGGCGGCCGGTCGCTGCCCGCCCGTTGCAGGATGTCGATGTTGTAGAAAAAAAGATCGACAAACGACACCAGCGGCAGCGCCCACTGGTCCTCCTCGGTCTCGGCGTAAATGTATGGGGCAAGCGACGCCAGCGCCGAGGCCTCGATTAGCGCCGCGAATTCGCCGTCGTCAAAAAACAATATGTCCAGGCGCTCCTGGTCGGCCGGCGCAATCCGAAAGCCCGGGTTTTGCTCCTCGAACTCCGCGGCAAACGCGCCAGCCGCATTGCCAAAAATCTCCCAGTACTGCGCCGAGACAAAAATGCTGACCGGCGGCGGCGGCGCCATCGCAGCCCTGCGCGCATGGCCGCCCGCGATCAGCGCCACCACCGCAACCGTCGCCGCCAAAAGAAACGCGTCAACCATCCTGCCGGCGCGCCTTCGCGCTGGCGTATCGGGCGGCGGCGGAGGGCGGGTGGCGCTGGGGAAAAGGCGCTCGAAAAAGGCCTCGATCTTGGCAATTCTGCGCGCCCGGCGAACCAGCCTGCGCGTGTAAAGCGACCTGGCGCTGGTGATCATGCTCGTCCTGCGCATTGACAGGCTCAGCGCCAGCCTTCGGTAAGGCGAAGACATGCTCAGCCGCGTCCACCGCCCCCTGAGCGCCGCCATCAAAAGAGGAAAGTCAATTCGCCTGCCGGTGGACAAACGCGCCAGGAAGGATCTCGACTTATCGACGATTTTTCGGCAATAATGGGACATGTTCAGTTTTATCAAACGCCCCCTCTACGCGCTCTCAAACAGATTCCGCCGCGATCGCCTCCCGGCCGAGCTGATGAAGGAAAAATGGGTTGCGAACCTGTCCAACCCCGAAAAATCCTGCTTTGACATTAAACCGGAAATTTCCTGCAATGCCAAGCTCGAAAAAGGCTCGCTGCTGCTCGGCCTGAAGAAGGAAAACTTCATAGCGTGGGTCGAAACGGCCAAGCGCGTGTATGTCGATCAAGTCATCGAGGCGCGCTTCCGCTTCGGTCCCCAAAACGGCTACAGCGCCGCCGGAATCATGTTCCGCGTCATGGAAAACGGGACGTACTACCTGGCGCTCGTCTCCAGCAAGGGCTTTTTTCGCCTGGACGCGATCAACAGCAAAGTCCCCAAAACGCTGATCGCCTGGACCGAGGCCTTCGGCGCCGGCGGCGAGGGCAGCGCGGCATCGGGCCAGATTTCCCTTGGGATAACCGCCGTCGGCAGCCGCCTGTTTTTCGCCGTCAACGGCAAGTGGGTCGCCGAAACAAACGACGACTCCATCCCCGGCGGCCACCTGGGCTTTGCCGCCGCCTCCTACAGCGCAAAAAGCGCCCGCTCTGTAAGAGCGCGCTCGGCCGATGCGCGCTCCGCGGATGCTCGCCCAGCCAGCGCGGAATCGGAAAGCGCCGATGATGCAAAAGGCGCTCGCTCGACCGACGCGCGATTATTTGGCTCTGGCAAAAGAGGCGCTGCCAATGCCGCCGACGCTAGCGGCGCCGACGCTGAAGACGGCGCCGCCGTTAACGGCGCTTCTGCCAACGCTGACACTGGCGCCGCCCATGGCGCCAGCGCCGAAAATGCCGGCGGCTTGCCGGCTGGCGCTGACGGCCATGTCTGCGAGGCGCGGCTGGAATACCTTTCGGTGGATTCGCGCCCCAGCGCCGTTGAGAAGGAATACAGGAAATGGAGCGACGGCGCCGAGATAAGCGCCGAAAGCCGGCTGTGCCTGGCCGAAACCTTTGTCGCGCAAAACCGATTCGACGCCGCATACGATCAGGTTCTCAAAGTTTGGAAGCAGCGCGAGAGTGCCGCGCGCAGCGTCACCGCCACCTACATTGACATGCGAACCGGCAAGGAACTGCTTTTCGCGGCAAGAATAGCCTCGCGCCTCGGGCGCCACGAAGCCGCCGAAGAGCACATCAAGGTCTGCCTTTCCCCCGAAACAAGCAGCATGGCCGACAGCGCCGACGAAATCGAGGCCCTGGCGGAAAAGGCAAAAATCCTTAGCGCCCAAAACAAGTTCCGCGAGCTTTCGGCTTTCCTGCCCGCCTACATCCAAAAAGTCGAAGCGGAAAAGTGCCCCTCCCCCCCCCTCCACGCCCTGCACGCCCTGCTCGGCCAAGCCTGGTGGAATTTGAAAAACCACAAAGCCGCCGCCGCCTCATGGACCGCCGCTTCCGACCTAAACCCCGGCAACCCCCTCTACGCCGAAAAAGCCGCCGCCGCCCACAGGGTCTCCAAGGCCGAGGCAGACGCAGCGCGAGCGCCGAAGGCGCCCGCGACCGCGGCGCCGCGGGTGCGGGAAGCACGGGAGGAGACGGCGGATGTAGCTGATGGTGGTGTGAAAAAGGCAAGGGCAAAAAAAGCCCCAACTACTGAAGGTAAGACGAAGAAGGCGCGGGGGAAGAAGGCGCCCGCGGCACCGCGGACGCGGGAAGCGCGGGAGGAGACGGCGGATGTAGCTGATAGTGGTGTGAAAAAGGCAAGGGCAAAAAAAGCCCCAACGACTGAAGGTAAGACGAAGAAGGCGCCCGCGGCGCCGCGGGCGCGGGAAGTGCGGGAGGAGACGGCGGATGTAGCTGATGGTGGTGTGAAAAAGGCGCCAGCGGCGCCGCGGACGCGGGAAGCATTGGGGGTTGAAGGCGGCACGAAAAAAGCAACGGCTGAAGGTAAGACAAAAAAGGTGCCAACGGCACCGCAAGAGGAAAGGTCGGTGGGAGCGAAGCAAGCAAAGGCGCGGGGGAAGGCTGCGACGAAAGTGCTGGAGGATACGGCGGATGTGGCGGATGGTAGTGTGAAAAAGGCACGGGGGAAAAAAGCACCTGCGGCTGGAGGTAAGACGAAGAAGGCACCTGCGGTGCCGCAAGCGGAAGCGAAGCCAGCAAAGGCACGGGGCAAAGACCGCGGCAAAAATACCAGCGGCATGTGTGATCGCCAAGACATGATCTAAGCCATTGTGATAGCCAAGATAAAATCTGATACTTGTCGAAAAAACTGATACATTTTTCAGACAAGGAGCACAGAGTGACAAACCAGCAGAAAATCATCAAGACGAAAGTTGGAATCCTGGAGCTTGCAAGGCAGCATCAGTCATAGCGAGGCGACTGAAAAGGCTCACCGTGAATATGCCGCATATCAAATGCAGCTTTCCGATGATTTTACCGGTTGAACGCGCCGGCGAACAAAAACCAAAAAGCAAGAGAACACAGCCGCCCCGCAAGTTGCGCATGGCGCAACGGCCTTGCTTTTGCAAATGCGAAAAAGCCCCCGAAACGCAAGGCAGGCCTCGCATTCCGAGCCCATAAATAATTTTGTGTAAAACGCTATACTGCCAAGGAGGAAGTATGGCGATAACGAAAGAAGTACTGGACGAGCTGCTGAGGGAGTACAAGGGCCCCGAGGATTTCCACGGCCCCGAGGGCCTGATAAAGCAGCTGAGCAAGGCCCTAATCGAGCGGGCAATGCAGGCGGAACTGACCGAGCAGATCGGCTGCGAAAAAAGCGGTGCCGGGGAAAAGCCGACCGGGAACCGGCGCAACGGAAAGTCGCCCAAAACGCTTCGGACGGATCAGGGGCCGATGGAGATCGCCGTGCCGCGCGACCGCGACGGGGAGTTCGAGCCCCAAATCGTGGCGAAGCACCAGCGGGAATGGCGCGGGTTCGACGAGAAAATACTGTCGATGTACGGGCTCGGGATGTCGACGCAGGGCATCCGGGAGCACATCAAGGACATCTACAACGTCGAGATCTCCCCCGAGCTGGTCAGCCGCGTGACCGACGAGGTGAAGGGTCTGGTGGACGACTGGCGGAGCCGCCCCCTTGAGCCGCTGTATCCCGTGGTGTTCTTCGACGCGCTGCGCGTGAACATCCGCGACGAGGGGCACGTGGTCAAGAAGGCTGTGTACATAGCGCTTGCGATACGGCTGGACGGGCAGAAAGAGGCCCTTGGGATGTGGGTGGAGCGGAACGAGGGCTCGAAGTTCTGGCTTGGAATACTGAACGAGCTGAGG
>Ga0209755_10000754_pt1 | contig 56632 bp, 71 predicted proteins | sample TergutCo191P1_FD_187301 | JGI IMG/M metagenome (GOLD analysis project Ga0209755, IMG submission 187301) | Cornitermes sp. P1 segment gut microbial communities from Petit-Saut dam, French Guiana - Co191P1 (SPAdes) (version 2) | ecosystem: Host-associated > Arthropoda: Insects > Digestive system...
GCGTGTTCGTAACGCCCGACAGCTTCATTGCTTTGATGACCATATCCATGTAAGTCATGCGAAACCTCAAATATGCCCGGCGACCTCATGGCATCGCCGAGCAAAATGGTTAGAACAATACCGTGGCAGAGCCAAACCCGAAGCTTCCTGTAGCTTCAAGGATAGACGCGCTAACGAGCTTGTCGTTGTTGTATGCTTCCGAGCGTTCCCAGTATTGCAGATACTGCCCAGCCTTGCCAGCGTTGCCCCATGTACCATAATCCGGCGCAACTAGCTCGCGGCGTATCTTCCAAATGGCATTTTTGGCGAACACCACTATAATCCTGCCGCCGTTGTCAACCGGCTGCTGAATTGTGAATGTCGGGCTTGACACGCTTTCGATGTTGGGTATGTTGGTCTGGCCTGCAACCCATGCATAGACGGGATGGGTGAGCGTGATTGAAGTATCGCCGGTTGTTGCGTTTTTCGCAACGACAACGAACTTATTATACGGCAGCAGCTCGTTGGTCAGAGGATCAACAGCGCGCTTGCCGGTATTTATTATTGTCCCGGCAGGTATAAGGCCGCCCGTTATCGTAACGCCTGATATTACATTAGATCCGTTCGCAAGCGTGCCGCCCGTGAACGAGCCTGCCGCCTGTTTCAGGATTGGCATGTCTGCCGATTCGATAACATAAGCGCCTGCGTATTTGCCAATATCCGCATTTTCTTTGTATGCGGTTGCCTGGTTGCCGGACTGCCAATTCCTTTGATCGTTGCGCAGCTTCGCGATGGCCAGAGGAGAGCCGAGAATGGTAATGTCGCCGTTGCCTCTCTGCGATCGAACAGCCCCGATCGCAAGGTTTACATACTCATACAAGCTATTGTCATCAGCGAACCCATCGCCTTTTTTGAACGACATGGATATGCCGCCTATAGCCGCCTTTGCGGTTCTGCGGTTCGTGCCGGCAATGAGCGGCATGACAACTGGGTCCTTTATCTGCTGCTTGAAATCCTTGACTACGGTTGACAAGTCAAGGTTTGCGGCCTTGCCCGGCGTGCTGTATTTGTTAAGCTGCACGGGGAAGCTGAAATTTTTGATTTTGGCGAAATCCTCGGGCGACAAATCGCCCTCTACCTCTCCCACGAATCCAGAGCAGGTTACGTTAGCGGATGCGCCATCGCCCGCCGCCATTTCCTTGCTGTATTGCAGATTTATTCTCTCGTCGAGTGTGGTCTGCTCGTTGAATAAGTCCCCGGCAAGCACCGCTTTCTGGGTTCCAGTCATGTTTGATGTGGCTTGTGCCATAAAAACTCCATATAGTTATGCCGAAACGAAGCTTTTAGAGCAGCGTATCAGGCTTGGTTTAATGAGATAGCGTGTTTGGGTGTCAACGCAGAACGGACTATTGTCGGCTATCGGAGCTAATGGACTAAACGCAGAACGGACTTAAGTCTCTTATGAACATTTTGCTCTTAAATTCGTACATAGGAAAAAAGAGGGTGATTTTCTGAAAAAAATTTTTATTTATGCATTTTTTTTAGAAACGGCCTGCGTTTGCCGCTTTTTTTATCAAGCTTGCGTAATCCTGGCTGTTTGTTTTTGCGAAAGCAAGAACCGTTCCATCTCCTATGTCCGGCGAGCGGTGTATGAGCTTTCGTATATCCTCTTTGGGCATAAGACACATCTTTATCTTATCTGGAATGCGCCGTACATATTTTAGGTCATCTTTGAGTTCTTTTGCGAGCGGCATAGCCTGCGGGCAAACATAAACCTTATTCCTTAGAATATTAGCGAAGTCATCATGCAATTCCGCCCTCCGGTTTTCATATAAATCCTTTCGTATTGCGGATGACCCGAATTTTATTGGATGCACAACAACGGCCAGTCCGTCAAATGCCGATTTGGCATAGCGACCAAGGCCAGAAGCATCATAGTTTATCACATCTGGTTTTTTGCCAAGCCGTGCGATAAAGCCTTTTAGAAAATCTCTCAGATTGTCGGGATTTGTCTTTTTCCTATCCATAAGCAGAATATTGTTGTCTGTTCTTGCCACAGCCGATGTGAAATCGCCTTCATCGGCAATATCAACGCCCATGATTATTTTATTGTATGTTATAGGCTTGTCGTTTGGAACCAGGTTTCTAAGCAGATTAGTAAATAATCCATCGCTAATATCGGAAACTATAAGGCCGTTTATTTCCCGGTCTATTATAAGCTGATCCTCATCTTTGTATAGCATCTCTATGCCTTTTATCCAATCTTCTGTTATGGCAGGATCACCGTTTGGCTTTTTAAGATGCTTAATATCCCTGTATGTGGAATGAACCACGAGAAAATCTTGATAATCCAACTCTCTATCGTCTTTGCTCAAAAAATCCTGCTCGCTTTTGTCGCTCTGAACAAAAATGCTAAGCCAGTTTGACGAATCAAGGGGGCTAGATACAAGATAACATTGCGTTCTGCCAGATTTGGATCCTTTGCGGAGGCATGGATAGGCTACCTTTTTAAAATAGTCTGCCGGCACAAACGCAGCCTCATCTATAGACAGAATATTACTGTTTTTTGAACGCATCTTGTCATTTTTTGCAGAAAAGCAACGTATGCGACCGTTCCCAAGCTGAGGACATACATAAGCGTATATACCGCCTTGAAGTTTTCGGCTAAGGTTCATATCTATAGCCGCCAAAAGCTCCCGAAGCTGATCTATCGCCTCAGAAGCTTGGCTATGCGTGGAGCTTGCGTGTATATGGTCATCGCCGTCTTTTATTGAGCGTAGCATAAGCACTGCAAGGGTCATGGATTTGCCAGATCCACGACCGCAAAGCATTGTATTGAACTTTTTACAGCTTTGAAGTATCTGCCCCTGCTGAGGGCTAATCTGAAACTTTGCCATCGGGATAATGAACCATGTGCCAGCGCACGGCCTTTTCCGGCCTTGGGTTGTTTATAACCTCTTGCCGCTTCAATTCCACAACCAATGCGTTGAATTTAGCTTCAAGCTTTGCGCAGCATTCGCATTTGGCTTTCGGCGGTGCCGATGGCGCATCCGGCTTTTCTGCCGTTGGCTGCGTGGCTGTTGCTTTCGTAGTCGGTTTCTTTGCGCTCATGCTAACCCCCTTTTCTTTTGTGCTGCGAGCCATTCCCATGTGTCATCGGTATCATTGAAGTTATATTTTCCGCTTCCGGTTGACGACATTCCGCTGCCTGGCTGCGGAATGTTCGCCGGAACCTGCGGAGCGGTTTTCTTCACCCTGCGCGATGCAGTGTTGTCTATTGCGGACAATATGCCGTTCAGTTGCTCAAGCTGCTTTTCGGGCGGCAGCATTTTGAACGCTTCCCAGTTGTTCACATCCGTTTTTTCATCGGTGTAGTCAAGCACGGTGTAGATAGCTTTCATCACCGCCACCCTGTCGGACCTGTCCATTATCGCTCTTTGCAGCTCGTGCGTGTGCTTGAGCTTGTCAAGCTCTGGAGCGTAGAATGTTGCCTGTTCCTTGAACGCTGGGTCAACTTTCTGCGCATCGCCAAACTCCTGCTCTATGCCGCTGATGAACTCCTTGTATGCTGCTTCCGCCTTTTCCTCAGCTTGCTCAGAGCGCAGCTTGCTAACGGCCCTGTCAACCTCGGATGTCTTTTCGTCCTCGGATGCCTCTTTGTGCTTATGGCTTTCCTCCTGCAGCTTTTTTATGTCTGCCGATGTAAGCCCGAGCCCCTTTTTCAGAATCCTATCCGCTGGCGGCGCATAGTCGGGACCAAGCCTCTCCTTGAGCTTTTCCTCCTTCTTCTCCTGCCTTGTAAGCGGCTTGTCGTGGCTGACGTTCTTTAGCTGCTCCCTCACCTTGTCGGGGTCATCGCTGAACAGAGCGTCATCGTCAACTTTCGTCTCCGGCGTTTGGCTTTCTGTGTTTGCGGGAGCTGCGTTATCTACCTGCTCCCCTCCGGTTGGTTCTTCTTGATCGGTCATTGTATGCCTCCATAAGTTGAAATCAAGTTCTTTGTTTGGCGTGTCGTTTGCTATGCGCCTTCCAGCTGCAATATCTTCTGCGGCTTTGCCCATAAGCTCATCAAAGGTCATGTTTTGAATTTGCTCTGGCGTTAGGCTTCGTATGTTTGAGGAATGCCCGAATTGCTCTTTTATCCACTGCCACAGTTCCGCTATAAGCTGCTTGAGCTTGGCTTGCAAGCCCTTGGGCGCATTGTGGAAGGCAGCTTCGCCTTTGTTGCCGATTATGGTTGCAATGGCCTCTTCTGCTCTCTGCTGGGCTGTTAGGCTGCTGTAGGCGGGGTTTTGCATTAGCTGCTGGAATTCGTCCGTTTGCAATGCAAGCCTTGCTATTTCGTTGTAAAGCCCTTTGTTGTTTCGCTTGACAAAATCTATCCACAGATGCCCGTATTCGTGCATGGGCGTGTTTGCGTTCATTTTGTCGGGGTTTAAGCCTATTCTGCCGTCTGTGGTTGCGTAGCCGTAAATTGTGCCGTCAGGGGTTGCGAAATGCTTTGATATTGCCCCTTCAAATTTGTCTTTGTCCGTGATGACTTCTACGGCAAGGCCGTTTTTTTGCAATACGCTGATTAGTTTGTTTAATTCAGATTTTGGGATTGGTTTGGGGGTGTGGCTTATCTCAGCGGCTTGATGTCGGCTAGAAGAATGTCCGCTTCCGCTGATGCCTGCTTCTTGTCTTGCCTTAGCAATTCTATCTCTTGCTCTGTCAAGCGACCCGGTACCCAAGATGAGCCTGGCTTCTGATTCGGTAAGTGATTTGTAGTTGCCACCATAAAGATTTTCCTCTAATAAGAATTTAGAAAATTCTTTTGGATTAAATTTGTTTTCAAGTGCTGTTTGCGTTTGTTTGGATAAAGCTATATTTGTGCTAAACTGAGCCGCACCTGCGGTTACCATATCTACCACTTCACCGCCATTAGATTCAATGAAATGTCGCAGCTCACCTAGTGTACCGCCACCAGTCACTACATCATCAATCAGTATATATTGCCGTCCGGGCTGAACCTCTCCTTGAAATTCTGCACGGGTTGCCAATCTATGCCATGCATCAGCTCCAGTATGACCTACTTTGTTCACTTGAACTATATCTGTATCTACTTCCAGATTTGTTTTTTTACCTATAGTTTTTGCAAGCATTTGCGGAATTTTATTTTTTCCCGATTTTTCTTCTGTATGTACAGCAACTAAAATAGCATTTGGGTGTCTCTCGGCTATTGCAAGCAATCTTTCATCTTTTCCGTTTAGAATGTCACGTGCCAATCTTATTGCCGCTTGATTATTCCCAGCCTTAGCCGCATCGTAATCTGCGTGAGATTTCATTTTTGGAACTGTAGTTAGCTGCGTGATTTTGAATCCTTCTGGCCATTCTCCGAGTGAGGGTTGTGCGTGATACCGTATATCCGGGTTGCTTCCGTCAAACGTGCCTGCGTTGTCCGTTGCGGATTTGATTTGGCTAGAGTTTTTGACAATGTAGTTTGTGGCAGGCGGAACTTCGCTGCCATCCAGCAATTCTGCCACTGGGCCGCCTTCAATAACATTCTTGACTATTATGCCATCGTGGTCTCCAAAAGTCCAATCAAATTTCTCAGCTTCAATAGACCACTCCTTGCCTTTCATGTCTATTATTTTCGGATTTTTAATGTCAAGGTAAACTTCATATACATTATGGTTAGGTTTTACCTCAATAGTTTTCACTCCATCAAAAGTATCTATACCAGCTTGTATCCCACCGCTCTCTATCAAATCGTTGAAATCTTCAATGCTTTTTGCATCAAGCAAATTCCATTCACTTGTTATGTAATCTAAGTCTTCGTACGGTTCTATCATCATTTGAATATTTCTTGCTTCGCCGCTGGATATTGGATATTCTTTTTTATCTACAATCAGCTTATATGCGTAATGGTCGTTGAACATTTCTGCGATATCGTAATTGTCAGTAAAGAAAATCATTCCATCATCGAACTTATTGAATCTTTTAGATGTTCTTGCCCCATGATACACCACCAGCGGCTTTCCCTGCTCATCCACGACCTTGCTATCTCCGAACCACCGCTTGAAGAATGGGCTGTCAGTGCCTTTTTCACGCCACGCTTTTCTAGCGGCTTCCCTGGCTTCTGGGGTATCGTGACTTTCGGAAATGCCCGCCTCGCTTGCGGCATGGAAGCGGACTATTTGCACATTGCGTGGCACATCTTCGGTTTGATGCAAGGGAATCATATCTCTAACGTTTTCGGAAATACCGCTTCTTTTTGCTACATTGCGAGCCTCTACTTCTCCAGCTAAACGAAAATATCTTTGTCTAGGCGTTTCTTTCAAAAATTCACTTATAGCATCTTCTCCAGCATTTGCCAGATTTGTAGCCCATTGAATTATCTCGCTTCTATTTGCGGCTATTGGGATTTCACCCCTGAAATCATCTATAAATTCTGACAACGGAAAATTGGCATCATTTTTTTTATTAAAAGATTCTTGCTTGTTCATCGCTTTAGTAATGACATGCTCAACCATGCTAATTTGATTTGCTACATTTACATCGGCGTAGGTATTATCAAGGTTTCCACCTTTAGCAAAGCCTTCTATTTCCTGTATGGCATGTTGAACTTCATGGAGTAGAGATTTTCTAAAATCATCACCTTTAAGAAGTCCGTTTATGGTTATTTCATTTGTTTTTGTATTATACGAACCTTTATGCCTTGGATTGTCTAATTGTATATTTACACTCACATCTTTAAGCTCTGGATACGCCTTGAAAAGTCCACCCTCATCTTTGACTATTTCGCCTAAGTCCATTCTGTTTCTATGGAATGTATCAGTTTTCAAAGTAAAGTCTGGTATTTCATATTTCCATTTGCCATCCGCTCCCTTTTCCCATCCAGTTGCGTAATGTATTTGACTTGGGTTTTTACCCGAAGCCTCCATTTCTTTTGCTGTAATGAGCTTGTCTTTTTTCTCTGTAGTATTATTATTGAAATCTGAAAATTCCGCTCCACGCTCGCCTATGAGCGAAAACCTCGGATCTTCGGCGGTTTCCGTTTGTTGCGCATTTTCCGCTTCCGTGCCGCTTTTGTTTCCGTCTCCTGCAATCCTGCGACTCATGCCCTTGCCAATCTGCGAAACCGCAAGCGGAACAAGGCCGTCAAGCACAATGCCCTGGCCTGCCGTGTAACCTGGCGATTCCTGGCTCTGCTCGCCCAATCCATGAGCGTATTCGGTAACCGCACCTGCAACTGTAGCAGCGGCAGCATCCTTTGCAAGCTCCTTGAACCTGCTTTCCCTTACGGCATCGGCAGCTTTTTTGTTCGCTCGCCTCAGCTTGGCAACTCTTGACAATACCTTTAATTGATTCCCAACCGAAGCAAGTGGACTTTTTATAGCCGCCATAAACCCGATATTCGCCGGAAGCTGCCGGATGGATTCATCTACGAACATATCCCTAGCATCGGGGTTCGTGGCAAGCTCCTGCACAAATTCCGGCGTGTCCTTTATGCCCCTGATTAGCTGCTGCATAAACGGAGCGTCATGCTCCTGCAAAAGCTCATAATCCTCATCGGAAACCTCATTGCCAACCTCTATATCCGCTCTGATTTGGTTCAGCTTCTTTTCAAGGTCTATGTTCTCCTGAACCCTATTTGCTCTCTCTACGCCCTGCTCCTTCTGGCTGTATCCAATGTCCGTAACGGAATGAATCCAATCCCTAACGCCGCTTGTCAGATTGTCGCTTGCCCTGCCAAGCAAAGCCCCTGCATTTTCCGCAACGCTCGCTTCTTTCAGCGGCGTTTGCTGAATCTGCGCTTTCATGTCCGACGTAAGAAATGCGGTGCGCATGTTAATAGCAGCATCCACCACATTGTTTTTCAGCTTGACCCAATCATCTATGGAAAGCTTTTTGAGCGGAACGAACGCGCCCAAATTGCTGCTGTTCGCCCTCATATAATCATCGTATTGCCTTGCATAGTTCTGCTCGTAGTCTTGCAGCAATGCGTCTTTCTTTTTCCGCGCTTCCCGCCTTGCGAATTCTTCAGGCGTTGGCATTTGGAAAGGAGCAACAAACGTTGTGCTTGTCGGCGCTTCCATTGGCATAGTATGCTGCATGAGATTGCGAAAATCTGCCATTATATCGCTTTCACCGCCATAATCTCATCATAGGCCGCCTGCACCTTAACGGACAGCTCGGCAGCCTTGATATTTTCCCTGCTCTGGTTGTTCATCTGCGCAAGCTCGATCTTAGTCTCCCTGTCTATCATAATCCTGGTCATAGCCGCCTGCTCATTGAATACAACGGCGTTGTAGCTTTGCTTGTAGCTCTCAAGCTGCTGTTGCAACTGCTGAACGGCTGCCTGTGCCTCTTGGAGCTGCTGCGCCATCTGCTCTGCGTTCTGCTGACCTTCCAACTTCTGCGCTCTGGCTGCGTAAATGCCAAGGATCTCCTGCTGCTCTTCCGGCTTTAGCGTTGTGCGCTTCAATATCTGCGGAAGCAAATGAGCCCTCTCTATGTTCGCCGATACAAAATCCTCTATGGCGAAAATATCCTGCAATGCCTTGTCCTGCTCCGCCCTGTACTGGAATCCCTCGGTTATGCTCACGTCGAAAAGCTTAACCAAGCCTTTCATGTTCGTCAATGCGGAATTGAGGGAGCGGCTGTAATGGCTTATGGCCGCAAGGCTCGTGTCGCGCTCCAAAAGTATCTGCGCCACAGTTTTTTGCGCCGGGTTCGTTTCGTCCCTGAACAATTCGCTTCCGAAATGGTCCTTTATCGTTCTGTCAAGCTGGTTGTTAAGCTCCAAATATTCCTGAATGTTGAGATTAAGCTGAATGAACTCCGGGCGGCTCTGCACGGGATTGCCTTCCGCATCCTTGGTTGGGTAAGGTATAACGGCCAGATCAGCCTTGTTCATAAGCCTTAGAATGTTCATGTAGTCATCGTTAGTAGCGGCCTCTGCCGGCACAAGCGCCTTGAATCGAGGAATGGTCAAGAGCGTTTTCAGAACCCTCGACAATGACACGTTCATCATCTCTATGAGGCCGGAAACTTTGTGATATGCGCCTCTGAAAGTCTCTTTATTCTCGCTGTTCAATACTCTCTCGCCGTTCAGTCTGAATATGGGAATTTCGGGCATCTGCAAGTCCACGGGCATTCCGGTTAATTGCTCGCCTACAAACTCATACAGCATTACCGTGCCGTTCTCCTTGTGGTAAACGACGGTCTTTATGCATTGCTTTTCGGGATCGAACTCCAAATCTTTCGACCATTCCTTGTTGGAGAGCAATCCGTTGTTGGCGGTGACCTGGTAATCTTCCGGCTTGGATATGATGTCAAAGTGCACTATCCAGTCCGTATCTTCATCGGTGTAGCTCTTTACGCTCATGATTACGGATTTATTATCCAAACGCCTGTAGGTCTTATCGACAGGATTGAAATAGATATAGCCCAAGCCGTATTGCAAGCAGTCCAGAAATGCCTCGCTGAATGAATCGTTCAGGCTTGATTCCTGCTTTTCCGTGTTGCCGCTGGCTATTGAATGTGCGGCTTGCTCTATTTTGAGCGGATTCATGGTAAAACGGCTATGTATGCGGTTAATCACCACGTTCAAAGGGTCAACAGCCAAATGGGGATAATTCGTAAGCTCTAAAGCAAGCTTGACCAACGCCTGCCGCCATTCGCTGCCGCTGATTATCTGCTTGGTCTCGCTGATGTAGCTGATGTCATTCTCCCATCTGCTTTTATGCCTTTTGAGAAACGCCTTGACCTTGCCTGCAATCTTATCTTCCAAGGCTATGAGCGCATCCCTATCTTCCAATTGGCTCTCCATATCATCTTCCATCATAAAGCGTCTCCAAAATTCATTCCGGGCTCTTTCTGGTATCTATACTGCGGCACAAGCCTATTGCCGCCGCCGACCGTGCCTCTTGACTTGCCAGCGTCCTTTGCGCTGCCCCCAAGCCTGCCGCCTCGGAGGTAAACCCAAACGAACTGCCCTTTGCTGGGAGAATAAAGGAATGAGTAGAAGGTGGCCTCGCTCACATCGTGGTATGAATATACATCACCTGGACCGCCGCCCTCTTTGCTGTTGAAAGCGACATACAGGATTTTGCGGTCGCTGTCGTAGGTAATGCCGTAAACATTGGAGCTTATCGTGTGGTGCCACGTGTTGAAAGCTGGGTTCTCGCCCATCTCGTTCATGGTGGCAGCTAAATCCCTTACGTCCTGCTCAGATTTAGCTTCGGATATGAGCTTCTCTAGCTGTCCCTGCGACATCCTTTTCAGTGCGGCGGTCAGGTTGCTAGGCTTAACCAGTCGTTTGAACAATTCCCAAAGCAATATGTTAACCATTATGCAGTTTCTCCTTTTGGTATTACAATTTCAAATGTTATCCGTTTCGGCTCGGCATTTTGGTCGGTCTGATCTTCCAACTTCAAATATTTTGTAATCATTTCATGCCCCTTAAGCGCAGCCGATTCATTTGGTCGGCTTTCTCCGTAAGGCTTAAGCGCGCTCGCTATGATTTCTTCAATGCCTTTGATTAATCTTTCTTTAGTCCATTTCGTTTCTTTCCTGATTTCGGCATAGGCTTGGTCTATGGCATCTCTGACTTCCTTTTGTTTCATTAGCCTGTTAGCTTGAACGTCCGCTCCTTTTTTGGAATATCCAGCTTTAACGGCAGCTTCTGCTATTCCGCAACCGCGAACAACGAACTCTACAAACTTTCTGGGCTTCTCTTTTAACATTTTCTAACAAAATCCTTGCTTTTTCTAACGTTTCCCTAACAAAACGCCCTTATTTTCGTACATAGGAAAAATCATCGTAGGATTCCGTCTTTTTTTTCACATTGCCGTCTTTTTTGTAATAATACTTGCTTTGTCCGATCGGCTGGTAGTTTTTAAGGGCCGTTTCCCGCAATATCCTTTTCGCCGTAAAGACCATATATCCAAGCTGGCTCTTGCGTTTCGTGGGGTTAAACGGCATTTTTAGGGTTGCGCTCCAAGCCAGCCAAATCTCGCTTGCGTAGTCTGCCGGAGGCACGAGCTGGAGAACGGGGTCATGCTTGCGGTAATGCCATAGCAGCCTGCGGAAATTCTCCCACTGGGGCGTTTCGGCGTTGCTTGGCTGAGGAGCGATCATTGCAGTGCTACCTCATGTATTTTTTCATCCTCTAGCTGTTTCCAAAATTTGCGCAAGCTATCCAGTCCACGAAGTACGTATATATCTTTATTCTCATCTGCCATACGAAAACCTGCGTCTATCACATAAATGCGAATAGCCATAACTTGCTTTAGCGTTAGAGGCAAGCCTTGGCGATGTTTTTCTAGTGCATCAATAATATCAGCTTTTGTCATTAATCTTTATTCCTTTTGCCAGTCCGCATAAACTCATCATGCGTAACCAACTTTACACGCCGCCTATTGTCCAGGTAGCTAACTTGGGCGATTTTGTTACCAACAGTATCTCCGTGCTTTAACTTCGCTTTTTTGATGGCGTTGGGGGTCATTTTTCCCTCCAGAAAACCGAATGCCCACGACCGCCGCTATACCCAATGAGGGTTTTGGAATATTCGTAGAATTTCCGTCTAAGTCGGCAAAGCTCATCGAGCATTTTCAGCCGCTCGGCGTTTTCCATGCTGCTTTGCAATGCGCAACCGGCAAATTTTTCATGCTTCCATTTAGTGGTTAAAAAGTCCTCAAATGCTCCTAGATTGTGATAGTACTTTGCTAACGAGGCAAGTTCCGCTAAAATCGGGTCCTTCTCCCTGAACCGCTCTTTGATTTTATTCAGCATCTTGATAGCGTAATCTTCCAAAACCCACGCCCATAATGCGATGGATGAAAATGTCGTAACAAGCACGATTTTGAACAGCTGGAAAAACTCTGCATCGCTCATCTCGGAAATTTTTTGTAGTATCATACTTCTCTCCCAATGTTGCGCCGCCTTTCGGCGGCTGCGTTTTGTTCCCTTACGGCTGTTAGCCGAACTCCTCCCATCCACTTTTGAATTCAGGCCGCCAGGTTCTTACGTATATTCCGTAGCGTTTTGCAACGGAAGTTTCAATAAAGCAGCCATCAGGAAGTTTTCCCTGCGGCTTGATTAAAACGAGTAAATCTGCCTTAGCTAAAATCTTCAAAGAATCGGATAACGCTTCTATTCTCGCTTGAGCTATAGTTTTGTTATCCGCTGGTGGAAATGGAGTTTCTTTAGGCTCCGTGCCTAAAAATTCAACTTCGCCATAATCCTTGATTATAGCCTCTTCTGCTGCTGCTCTCTGACTTCGGATTTCCTCTACGGTTAATCCTCTCATTGCCTGAGAAATGAATACTTTCTCAATTTTGCAGCTTTGCGGTTCGCATGTGGTGCCTAGTTCGCTCATAGCGTCTCTCCTTGCCTCTCGGCGGTTGTGCCCTGCTGGGCGGTGGTTTCGTTGCGGCTCATAGCCTCAAAGTACTTTATAGCGTCTTGGAGCAATCCTAGCTCCCTTAGCATCTGCTGCATTTTTATATCCTTCTCGGAAGTTCCGTTTTTGAGGCCGGTGTATTGACCGACTGAATTGCCCCACACAGGCACGTGAGTAAGTTCGTCATTTGTCGGATGTTGCATTACAATGTACGCTCCGGCGTTTAACATTAGCAGACTTCCTGTAACCCACCCTTCGGGAGCTTCTATGTAATTTACTTTTGTTCCTTGCGCATGGGATTTCCCCCTGAATTTTATCTCACGCATTTGAGCCTCCTTTGTTTCGGGGCTTCTCCGATTACGATTTTTTCCTCTCTCATTTCTCCTATCCATTTTCTGTATTTGGTGCATAGCTTTTCCATGCGTGGTATTCGAGTGTAGTTTTTAGTATCTCTCATACCGCTATGGAGCCACCATAGCTTATGTTCTATCCACTTTCCACCTTTACTAAAAACATCACTGCGAAGTAATATATAGCCGTAAAAATAATCGTAGCGTATCTCCGGGTTATACAGCCCTATGAGGGCTTGTTTGAACTGCTTTTCAGTCGGCTTTTCAAGTCCTGTATAGGCGGTCGTGCCCGGTCTCTTTTTCCAAACCTGTTTCATTCTTTACCTCCGCAAAACAAATTTCCTTGAATATTTTTCAACATCACGTCCTTAGCCTTCTTGTAAAAATCCTTCTTTATCTCAAATCCGTAGCAGTTGCGGTTAAGCTCTGCGCATGCCCTTAATGTAGTACCGCTTCCGGCAACGGGGTCAATTACCACATCGCCGGGGTCTGTGTAAATCTGTATCAGATTTTTAAGCACGTTTATGGGCTTCTGCGTTGGATGTATTTTCGGGGTGTTCGTGTCTTTGAACCAAGTAAACCAATTGTAAATCATTTTACGATCATTGTTGAATTTAGGCAATTTATCACGATACAATACTATTGCATGCTCTGTAGCTCCCACTATGCGCATGTTCGCCTTCAAAACCTGCGCAGAATAATTCTTTATGAAGAACAATGGGATGTTCCGCTTGAATCCGTGCTTTATGCCATATTCAATAATCATGGGTATCTGCTTGAATGCGCAGAATATAATCATGCATGGAGCCTTTCCCGTTTCCTTTGGCTCCGGTCGCATCATCTGGCTGCAGAAGTGCATATACTCCGCTATGCGGAAATCCTTGTCGATGTCAAAAAACTCCTTGCCCGCCTTGTCGCTCTCGCCGTTGGCATTGTCGCCGTCTTTGTACCACGACGGATTGCTTGCGTATGCGTTGTTCCCCAGGTTATAAGGGATGTCCGCAATGATTAGCTGCGCCTTGGGAATGCCGTAACGCTTGAAGTTCTGGAAATGATCATTGTACAATTCGGTCTTGAATTTCGGTTTCATGCTGTTTCCTCCAGGGGGAATAATGTTGGTTGGCCGCCGAGCTCGAACTGCTGCAATATGTGGCGGTAGAGGTCGGGTGGGACTTTGGAGCGCTCTTTGTAATTATAAATAGCTTTTATTCCGGCTGCAACTTTTTTCTTATATAATTTTTTTGAACCCACTCCGGAATCCGTAACGTTTCGCAGCAGCTTATCGACTTTTCTTTTATTGAGACATAGTTTTAGGTTGCTGTAGATTATAGTAGGCTTCAAAACATCAAAGCTGTAAGCGTAATAATTGCATTTGTTTTTGTAGCCACTTAATTTCGTGAAGTCTTTTATATAATCAAAAATCCATGAAGTGTTGCCATTTTCGATAGCCCATAAATCAGGATTAAAATGCTGAATAATCTTGCCTGTTGTTGTGGCGGTATTTACGCCATTAACTCTTATTCTTTTTGCGTTTGGGTAAAAGTCAAACGCCTCCCATTTATTTTTCCAATGCAAGTTTCTGCCTTTTTCTTTGCTGTATTTTTGTATGCTACCAACACTCACTACAATCCAGCTTTCACACGGCGGGCTTGCGAAAATAACATCGGGCTTAGGGTATTTCTCCAGCTCCTTTATGCATTCCGGCGTTGACAAATCCATGTGTATGTGGTCCGTGCCGCCGCCTATGCCGAAGCTGTAAGTCTCGTAGCCGTCAAACTCGGGGAACTTGGTCTCGGATTGAAACAACGCCCATATAATTTTCTTCATGCTGCCCCCATAGTAAACAGGTTCGGCTGCTCGCATTCCTTTCCTGCTTTAGCGATTTCTGCCTGCAAAACATCAAGCTTCTTTTCTATCGCGGCTATTTCGTCTTTAGCCTCGCTTATAATATTTCTTACGCCAACCATCATGTCTTTCAGGCGGTATATTCTGATGGAAGTTTCTATCCCTTCTTTTTCAGTCATAGCACCTCCATGCGAATCTTGTCAAAGTTTTCATCGTACGGATAAACTTCCGCTTCATTGAACGCTTTGCCGCCGAATTTATCCACGACCTGGAATATAGCCCAAATCTTCACGCTTCCGAGAATCTGCCCTTTGAGGAACTTTATCCTTTCGTTGAACGGCTCGCGGTATTCTAGGCTATTCGCCTTTTTGTCCATCTCAAGCTGCTTAATCTGCGCTTTTGTGCAGCGATCGCACTCCTTGAGCATTTCCCTCAACAACTCGTCTGCGAACTTTTTCGTTGCCATGTGCTTTGCGGTTTTGAGCGTGGAGCCCGCGCGGGTGTACAACGCGTCATGCACAGCGTAGGAAAGCGTCAAATCCTGGTCCCCGAACTTAGGTATTACGGAGTTGATTATGTCCGGGCCGCTGCGGAAGTTGGTAACGAAGCCTTTGAGCAATGTGAACTTGTAGCCCTTGCCCGCTGGCAAGTTGACACATATGTCGCAATCCTGCGTGAAGCGGTATAGGTTTGCGCCTATGGTCGTGAATGCCGGATTGGTGAACGTAAAATCGGTTATCTGCATTCTGCCTCCTTAAATTTTATTTCCTCTATAGCTTCCCTGCACGTGCAGTTTCTATCCGCAAGGTTAACGCAGCGTTTATTCCCATAGTTCGCCTTGTAATATTTGCAGTTGCCCGATACATGGCAATTGCAGGCGTAAATACGCTTTACTACGCATTGGTTCGGCTTGTTTGTTTTTTCGTACCATTTACGCATTTTCCATCTCCTTCCAGATATATCTATTCAGCCGCTCGGCAGTTTTCAAATGTCCGTAGTCAATCAAGCGTCCTAAAATCTTTTTCTGAACTTCCTCGCCTAAACTCTTATAGATTATCAGGGGCATTTGAAAGCATTTAGTTTTAAGTTTCATAATCACCTGCCCCCTTTGTAATAAGGCACCACATGGCACTCCTCGCTGTATTCAGCGCAAAAGTCCATAGCTTTCTTTCGCGCGTTCCTGCCTGCGTATGTAGCCTGCCAGCCTTTGCGGCTGTAGCATAGGTAAACAGCGTCAAACGGATCTCTCTTAGTTAGCATTGCCTGCCTCCTTGACAATCTCCATCCTTGCCAATCCCGTGTAGTTTTGGTCCATGGCATCCTCGAAGTTTTTCAGAACCTGCTTGCCATGCTCCAGCTCATTTTTCTCTCTCATGCCGACCAGTATGCAGCCGTCCGTGTGTTCAGGCTTTCTTCCGGCGTGAATGCGGATTCCTTCGTAGTTCGGCACTTTGAGCAACAGCCACATTTCCCGCATGAACTTCGGGCTGTATGTTTTCGCCATGTCGTAGTAGCCGTAAGGGATGGCGGTAATCTTCGGAACTTTCGCATCTCTGACTTTATCCTCCAAGGTATCGCACTTGAACAGCTGCTCGCCATTCTCGTTGTATATCTCCAGCGTACCGAACGTGCGGTCTGCTTGGAACTCTTTGCGCGTTAGCTTAAGCGTCAGCATTGGCGGCCTCCTTTGCGATATAGCCTTCCACGAGCTTCGCATAGCCCTGTATGTCGACCCAGTTGTCCGGATAGCGCGGGTCGCCGTTGAATGCCCTCACGAGCTTGTCTATCACCATCATCGCCCCTTGCCTGTGCACGGGCTCGGCCCTGCCCCAGCTCGGAAGAGCTTGCAGAATGCCGGCTATGGCCTCTTTCGCCTCCGCGTTCATTTCGTAGCTTCCGTAGAGCGCGCTGCGCTCTTTCAATACAACTTCTATGCTCATGCTGATTTTCTCCGTTTGTCTTGTTCCATCAATTCTCTCATAGCCTTTTGAGTTTTAGCCCATTCTTCAGCCGTAAAATCCCTATTACAGGCATTGCATTGCTGCTGGGCTGTTATTTGCGCCCTGCGCTTCTCTAGGCGTATATTGACCCTGTCCTCAACGCTGCGCCATTCCTTGTTATGCAACCAGCGGCGAAAGCTTTGTATAAAGCGCTTTTCTTCCATGCTCTCCCAGCCGAATTCTTCTGAGCTTATTTTCAATGCCTCGATGATAAATTCAAGGTTTGGGAGTATTCCGGCTTTTTGATATTCCTGCCAAAGCTCGAACGATTTTTCTTTTTCTGTTTTCTTGGGAAAAATTTTCCATGCTTTTTCAAAATCTTCCGAGTAATTCAAAAGCGTTGTAATTCTTACATTTTCGCTTTTTTCTTTTTTATTTATTTTTTCTTTTTTTGTTACACATGTAACATCATTATCCGTAACGTTATTCTTATTGTTATTTGAATTAAAAGAACCCCCCTCCAAACCTCCCCCCAGACCCCCTGTAATTCTTACACTTTTCTCACCAGCGGAAACGCCAGCGGAGCCGATAACTTCCGCATTTGTTGGCGTTTCGCATGGCGTTGTAATTCTTACATTTTCGCCGCTGTAATTCTTACATTTTTTTGTAATTCTTACACTCTCGGAATCTGTAATTATTACATCTTTTTTGTAATTCTTACACGGAGTTTTTCTGTAATTCTTGCGGTAGCCGCTGATGTAATTCTTACACTTTTCTCTATGCGCCCTTGTCATTTCTTCTAATTCGGAAACGAGCAAAAGGCGGGTAGTAAGCTCTTGCAGCAGCACGTAATTTACAGGCAGAGTTTTCATCCGCACCCCTCCCTTTCTACGAGCAGTATAACATCCCTTATCCGCTCGCAATGGCGCGCTGCCTCGCAAGACCTACGGCTGTTGTTGGCAGCATCGAAGCGTCTCATCATGTCGTGCGCCCATCTGGCGGTTTCCCTGAGCGATTCTATAGCTTCTTTATGCGTCATTTGCTCCCCTCCCACAAGTCGCAGATGCAAGAGTCCTTTGATAGCATTGAGCAGCTCGTAGATTTTGCGCAATTCATGCAAGTTTCAACCTTGCGATAATTAGCAAATATTCGCTGCTGCTCTACGCTTATAGCATTCCCCGCCTTTTCCTGCTTCTTGGCCTTTAGGCTTGCCCTGCGCTTTATATCATGCTCTTTAGGGCTCATATAACCTCCCAAAGAATAAGCTCGTGGTTGAGCGTTTTGTCCAGCTTTTTTCAAGCACGAGTTTTTCTATGCGGCTATCGTTGAATCCGTAAAACTCAGCCAGGCAGTCAATGAAGACTTTAGGCATATTGTCGAGATCGCGCCTGTATAAATCCTTGCGCAATACAAAGGTTATAGATAGCTTTACAGGCTCTTTTCCGATTCCAAGGGGGTAACCGCTATCAAAAGGGAATAGCTGGCTTAATTGCGCCTCTACAGCCTTCTCGAACGCTGTTACATCCTTGCTCTTGAAATGCTTCCCCTTGGCGTGTCTCACGTAATGATTCACGCTTGGGATTTTCGCAATGGTTATCACGTGCATTACTCGAACTCTCCCACGATGTAGATTCGGATGTCGTTGATTATGAGACGGAAGTAGTTGTACTGAGTGTTGTATTCAAAACAGGTCTCAATAGTGCCTAGCTGCAAATTGGTGAAATTTGACAAAGAGACTTTGTTGTAGCCGTTTGAAATCTTGCCTTTTTCAACTTTCCATTTTCCGTAATTGAAATCTACCGGTTTCCATGTGGCGGTATATTTGTAGGGATTTTTCGTCTGGTCTTCCTCCCACGCTTTATACTCTTCCGAGTTGCGGAAATCCGTCTGCGCCAAATAAAGGTAATCGTCAACAATCAAGCGAGTGTTGAATTTATCCTCTATGAACAGGCTTTCAAGTTCCGATAATACAATCGGCGTTTCCACGAACCCGTTTTCTTCCACGTTGCAGAAGATGGTGTTTTTCTTGTTTGCGTAGAGTATGAACTTTACGCGCTCCGTTTCTCCGAAGAGATTTTTCTGCTCTTTCATTATTTATCCTCCTTGTTAAAGCGTTTCAAACTCTTTGCAGCTTCCGTCTTTGTAGTAGATTTTATACATCGGCGGCCTCCCGTTTGAACTCAAAGGACTTTATTCCATCGTCCAGCTCCACGTAGATTTTCACGGATTTGACGTCCTCTTTTGTGTTCCGAAAATCGATGTCAATAAAAACATCTTCCGCTCTACTTTTGTTGTACAATGCGTCATGTATTTCTATTGTATAACCATTCTTAACATTGTATAACCTTTTTTCGAGCTGCTGTTTTAGATTATGTAGATAATCGCTAACTTCCTTCACTTTGCTCTCTGTTTCTTTTACCTTTTCAATGTGCGTACTCATACATTCCCCTCCCCGTAGTTGATGGTTACGTGCGGGATTTGACCGAGCACTATGGCACGGCGTATTATTGCGGCTTTGGCATACACATCGGCTGTAGACGTTACTATGAGCTTAGCTATAGCCTTGTCTATCTCATCCCAAACTTCTTTTCTCCTGTTTGCATTCGCAGGCGGCGCACCTGTCCCGGTGTTTTTCTCCAGCTCGGGACTTGCAGGATTTACCGCCGCCTGCTTCTGTCTCTCCAATTCCGCGGCCTCTTGCGCTATGCGCTTCTGCTCCGCTTCCAACGCCGCTTGCTGCTTGCGCTGCTCTTCCGCTACTCTAGCTTGCCTTTCCGCTTCTGCCTGTTGCGCCTTGCGCTGCTCTTCAAGCTCTTTAGCCTTTGCCGCCTGCAGTTCTTTTTCCATCTGCTCCATTTTTTCAAGCTTGGCTATTTTCTCCAGCTTTTCCTCAATGGCTTTTGTGTACTCAGATTTTGCGGCGTTGAACTTTGCCGCCTCTTCGATGGTGGAGTACTTGCTCGGACTGCTCTCTTTTGTAGTTTTAAGCAAAGTTTCCATTTCCCATCTTACATCGGATAGATTCAGATTCTTCTCCCACACTTTCTCCACCCGCTCATTCTGCGCCTCTATCTCCTTGCCGGGATGCTCCAGCTTGGCCCATATAGGCTCCCAGACAGATTTCACGCCTCGCCTGGTGCGGTCTATGCCGTTGGGATAAGGCGTGAATTCTTCTTTTACTCGTTTTGCGTTTTCGTCAAATCTGGTAAAAGTCTTTTTGGCATTTTTAACTTCTTTATCGTACGCCTTGCGTTCGTTGAGATCGCAATAATTGCATACGAGACCAGTGTACTTAGCCGCTTCTTTTTGCGCGGCGGCTACCACAGATTCGGTCTGTATGAGGAAATTTCCCATAAAGTTCAAATCTCCCGCGTAAGCTTCGATAACATTATCCTGCTTCGCAAATTCCACGAGCTCAAGCTTGGGCTCCGTCTTGTCTGCGGATTGGCTGGCTCTGTCCGCATGCTCCAATATGGCCTCGAGGTATTTTTTCTGCTGCGCTTCTGATGGTTTTTCTATCATTTTGATTCCTCCAGGGCTAAAAGCAGTTCGTCCGTTATATACGCATCGTCTATAGCTTCGGTTATGTCACGGGACAGCGAATTGACCTGCTGCGCCCCAAGCGTTGCGAGCTTGTCGGTCGGGCAGTAGTTTTTTATGATGCCTATAACCTTTTTCTGATCTTTGATTGATTTGAGCCAGTTTTGCAGCGGCTTAAGCCATCCCGGCTCGGGCGGCAGCTCTTTGGGCTGCTGGCGGCTTGCGCCGTCTATGTTCACGGTGTAGTCGGGATTCGCCAGCGGCGTTTGCGGTTGCACCACTTCCGCTTCTGCTGCTTCTGGCGGTTTCGGTTTCGCCTGCTTGGCTGCCGGCGGCGTTTGCGTTTGCGCCACTTCGGGCTCCGCAAAATCCTGAACCTCCTCCGTCGCGTAAAAGCCGTTTAGGCAAGCAGGAAACAAAGCCCTAACGCCTTCGCTTACCGCTCTCGCTCTGAGCATTTGGTTCGGGAATTTTTTCCAGGTGTCGCGGACAGACAAGCCTGCATATTCCGCTCGCTTCATGTCCCACTTAACCGTGAGACTGCCGCCTTGCGGGTGCGTAAGCTCTACCTCACACTCGGTATTGTCCGATTTGATATATTTAATCGTGCCTCCGGCATTTTGGAAGCGGCTCAATATTTCCGAGGATTTGAGCGCGGGGCGGCCCTGAATAACGTCGTAAGCCATTGCGGCCCTTGCGTAGTGAACGCCTTCGCTCTGGGCAACAAGCATGAGGGCACAGGCCTGGTCTTTCGTCTTAGCTCCGAACAGGCCTGATTTGGCGATGTATTCGGCGGCTTTTTCTATCTCTTGCAGCGGAACTAGATTCCCCTGCTGCGTTGTTGTGAGTGCGTTGCTCATACGGTGACCCTCCCTGCGATTATAGTGTGGCTAGGCACATTGTATAATGCTCCGCCATACTCATAGCCCGCATCGTACATCGCTCCATTATCTCTGTGATTGTAGCGATACCACTTGTCGTAGTAGCCGTGCTTGGCATCTCTCATGCCGATTAAGTATGTGGATTGCGGAATTGTCCGCTCTGCTGCCTCCCCAGGCTGCGCCGGAGTGCGTTGTGTGACTTGCGTCATGTGTTGCTCCTGTGTGTTGCTCCGGGGTTTGTTTGCCTCGCCCTGCGACCGGAGCAACGGTATCCGCAGGGGAGGCGGTTAAAGTCTAATTCCTTCTAATGCGGCCCTTCTGGGGCTCGTAATTCAGCATCGCTATAGTTGCCTCGTTGTCTCCCATGAACCGCTCCACCCCCGATTTCGGGTAAAAGCGGAAATCGCCTCTCTGCTCGTATGGTATGCCGTTCAGCCTCGCATGCTTCTCGAATGTCTTTACCGCCATGCCGCAATGCTCGGCGGCCTCCTCTTTGGTTAGGGAGGATTTGCAGGCCCTGGCGTAGGCCCTCAATGCTTTGGAGTGCTCGGATAGGTCAGCGGTCATTTTTTTTGATTCTCCCAGAGATATGCAGCACTAGCATAAGCAGATTAAGCGGCGTAAGAATGGAAAATGTTATTAGCGTGAAAATTGGCGGAAATGGAACAAAGCCATTTGAAATGTTAAACGACCAGTATATGAAGCAAAGGAACGTCCCAAACTCAATGCATAACATATTGCACTTACCAGATTTTACATACGAAAGTAATTCCCTAATTGATTTATACATTGCCATCTCCCGCTTTTGTTGCGCTTGTATTTATGGTCAGCACCCCCAAAATGCCGCATATACAACCGATTATGAGTTTATCGGCATCGTCAAATTCAATACTTTTTATACTTGCTAATGCATATATTACTGCCATGTCCACGATGGCAACTAATATGCCCAATGCGAGCTGTTTCAGAAATCTAATCATTGGTTAACTCCTACTGTATTTGTTTGCTAGAATCCTATCTAAAACTTTATTCACTTCATCAATATCTTCACCCATCCTTCTACGACATTCTATTGTTTTAATAGAAAAAACTGTAATTAATATGAGCAAAAGCAACATTACAGCAAACCAAATGGCAAGGAAATAATACATTACAACCTCCGTTTGCTTATGCAAGAATTCGCCATCATTTCTTCTTCATTGTATCTATCGCTTGGACACTTCGTTATCCCCAACATTTTTTCAAAATTGTAAATCGCAAGTCGTAATATACTCCGAATTGCCATAAATTCGCCATCTTTTTTATAATGTTTTATGGAATTCTCTTTTAACTCGGGAGTTGGTATAATTTTAACGCTTTCAACATAATCATCTCCGAGCTGCCGTCTTAACTTTTCTATTTTGCAAGCTAAAAATAACGTAAAATTTCTAATGCCGGTAGCGTAATCAAAATTAGCATCATACTCATCCAGCTTTTCAATAAAGTTAATTAAATCTTCGTTTCTTGAAATATTTCCGTCTTTTTCCTTAGGCAGGTTATGGTTCAGAATATTAATCAAAGCATTACTTAAAATTCCAACATTCTGAATATTATTATTTTTAAGCGAACTTTCTATCACTTCGGAGAGTTTAGATGTTAATTCATCAAGTTCATTTTTTGTCATTTTTTCGCCTCCCGCTTTACCATTTTGTCATTGAAAAAATCATAGGCTTCAATCTCGCCTCTGAGATACTGATTATAAACTTCGTTGTTCCACGAATGAGTACAATTTTTGCCGATTACAACGCTGTGAGTTTGAAGCGAAATGCTGAAATTGAGCGCACCAGATGCCTTAGCTTCTTTATTGCGTTTATCTTCTCTTAGTAAATCCCAGTAGCAAATAACTAAAATAGCAGCAGCGCTTAATAGAATGGATGCTATTATGGCTAAAATATCAATCATTCTCACCCTCCATCTTTGCAACTTTTATAATACCCCATCCTGTTGGCGAGTTTAATCCCTTAACGCAAGTTTCAATGTAACGTTGAGGAATATCTACCATTGATATAGATTCAATTTCGCTAATTTTTACAAACGAGCTTATAGAGTCGTCAATGTTATAATAATGAATGAAACTTGCATTAATTTCATTAGTAACGCACTTTAATACATTAGCTATCATTTCACAATCAACGTTCATCACAGCATGCTTATCACCGCTTTTCATTAAGAAAATAATTGCAGGGATGCGTTTTTTCTTTTTAAACATCAATCCTCCTTTCTCTTCCTCTAAATTTGGCTATAAAATGCTTTATCCATGCTCTGCGGCATAACTTGCATTTCATTGCATGTTTAAGCGTTTCAAACATCGCTACCCCCATCATTGCATGCAAAAGCGGATGATAGTTCCATACTTATTCTACTGCTAAATTCTTCTCCCAGATTGCTATTTGGAATCTTTATCATTCTAAAAGCTTCATGCACGGGTATGCAAAGAATTAAATACCCTCTCATGTCAGGCATTTTTTTCTCAATATTTTTTCTACTGAAAAAGCTAAACATCGCTATCCCCCGTTTTCTCGTTAGCAAATTCACATAATGCGCTATCAGTTGCTTTAACTAACAAATGTTTAAAAACCCTACCCAGTCTAGCATCGTCCGAATCAAGATAGCATGCAATATCACTTGTATTTATCCAGACTGCAATTTTAATTTCATTTAGAGGCTTCGGGCTTTTTTTGAAGAAGTTAAACATCATCACCCCCTGCGCTGTCAACAGCACTAATTGCTCTTTCCAAAGTTTGCGCTATAACCGTATAATGGGCAATCTCTGCCTGAAGTCGTGGTATATGTTTTTTTATAGCTTTAACCGCTTTTCCAAATTCATCTAGGCAATCCCTTACAGCAGCAAGAGATTTTCTTGTACATTCTGTACAACAAGATGAAAAGCATAAATCTCGCAGCATTTCTAACGCATTCCCAGATTCTTTCTGTAAGTCATTAATCCGCTTTATATTCTTCAGCCGATTTTCCGCATTTTCAAACATCTGCACCCCCTGCGCCATGCGTTTGGGGAGCTTGAGTTTCGCCGTAAACCTTGACTATAGCAGCACTCGTTACGCTTTTATCCGAAGCGGATAGACCCTGTGCCCTAAGCCTATCAACCTCGTTTCTTATAAGGTTTCCTGCGATTGGCGAAACAGCGACAATCTTACATCGTTGACTAAAAGTTGACTTTTCTAAACTCATACTACATAAAATACATTATTTTTTGAGCAATAGTTCAAAAAAAGTTAAAAAAGTTAATTTTTCTTAATTTTTAGTCAAAAAAACCTATATATATGTCATGGACAAGCCAGATTTGCTAAAATTCATGCACCGTACAGGTCAAAGTCAGACCGATTTAGCGAAAAGTTTGAATAAAACCGACAGCTACATAAGCAAGGTAACCAAAGTAAATGCTAAAAGTCCTTCTAGCGTTTCTTATAGTGTTATGCTGGAGCTTGTAGAGTTAGGTCTAAACGCTGACGAGCTTCTGGGGGAGGCTCTAGGAGAAAAGTTCCGCAAACGCTGCCATGAGGAATATGTGACTAAAAATAATATAGCCATAGGTGTTAATAATAAAACTGTTGTAGATGGCATTAAAACGGTTATAAATGGACTTAACATAATTTTAAAACAGTGTGATAAAGATTCACGTAAACAGGAGATAAATAATGAGCAGTAATAAAGAAAAACAAATGTGGATTCGCGACAAAGCACGATTGTATTTTAGAAAAGAATTTAATGAAAGTGAAATTGAAACTTCTCTAAAGAAAAATCTTGGAAATAAAAATATAAAATGCCTATCTTGCGGCAGTGAAGATTATTTTTTTATAAATGGATTTGTTAAAGAGGCGGTGTGCGATCCGATTATCATAAATGAAAATTCAGAGATTTCAGAAACAGAAAAAATAATTGATTACAATTATTCCGTTGTTACAGTTTGCAACAAATGCGGATATAAAAGTTATTATGCTGCCGGTCAATTAGGATTACTTGACGAATCTATACCGATTCATGAAGCTACTAGAGCGTAGGTTTGGAAATTTTAAAGAGGATATAATGGAAAATAAACAAGATGATATAGTTTGGCATTATACAAAAATTGACGTATTAGAAAAAATATTTTCTCCTAAAAGAGGTAAGCAGAGAAATAAAAACGTAAACATAAGATTTACCGCATCTAGTTTTTTGAAAGATCCGTCCGAGGGTTTAGTGTTAAAGGAATTTTTAGAAAAAAATAAGAGGAATGTGTTTAGTAATCTTCCTGTTAATTGCAAAGAAAGGGTGTCTAACGAACGGATTGACAAAAAACGACATGAGGATGGATTTAATTATATATTTTCAACAACTAGGTTAGAAGACTCTTTTGCTTTTTGGAATAAAGAATATGCCGGATGGGATGGGGTTGCAATAGGTATCAAAAGATAGCGACAGGCCTACAATAATAACATCTCTATTTAGTCGCTCTGATACCGGATTGCTAAAAGATAGCTCAACTCCAGAGATGCCTAATGTGGGAAGTATTGTAGATACAGTTAATAGCGGGAGATAAATCTAAAGGTAACTTATGGAATGGATCGGAAAAATAAAAGATATAATTGATTTAGCTATCAAAATAAAGGAAGTCATAGGCTTAATATTGACTCTGACCGGAATTAAGATAACTTCTATTAAATTCAGCATTGTCAACGAATATTTCTGGCAAATCATTTCAGCTGCGCTTTTATTTTCTACATTGTATTTCATGTTCAAATTTTTTAGCATAAAAGGCATTTTTGGTCATTTCAAAGTACTGGAATCTATAAAAAAATTAGACAGGATTGAAATTGTCTTGTTAAGCCTTTTTGTATCTCCAAGAAGAAATGCGCTAAAACTTCCCTTTACGTATATCGGAATTGAAAGCTTGGTAAATTTAGGCATTCTAGAACAATTCGGAGATGTAGACCATCGTTTTATTGAAGATACGGTCAATTTTCGCATAACAAAACAAGCGAGAGAATATTTGACTGAAAGCTGGTATGAAAACATAAAAAGCAAAATGTCAAAAGATGAGTTGAATTTGCTTGAGCATGAACGCGTCAATGCTAGGGATTTTATAAAAAATTACCCTCCGAAGAAACAATATATAGATACCTGGAATGAAAGTAAAGGCGCAATGAATAATCTATGAAACAACTTATACTTTTACTCATCCTCGCTACCTCTGCGTGTTTGGCTAATAATTCGCAGAGTAGGATAATCGATAGCATCGGCACGACTGTTAAGAATTTAGATGAGCGGGTAGATTCTCTGAATAAGAAGTTTCTTTCGGATAATTTTATTTCTATTAATGCGGCGAAAGAAACGCAGGTGCTACATAATGCAGCTTTTGACAAAATGCAAAATTCTTTTTCCACTTTTGTATATCAAATCTCTATAATAGTTGCTTTAGTTGGCGTATTTATTGTACTTCTTTCTTATTATAATTTTAGGACTAATGATAAATTAAAAGATGAATTGGCAAAAATCAAAAATTTTGAAAGTAAAATTAAAGACTTAGAGGATAGGAGCGAGTATATGACGGCTCTACAGCATAGTACTGATTTTTTATTAGGCATACAAGGTAAGCATCATTATCTGTTTGCAAAAACAGCACTTAAAGATAATAAATTCTTAAAGCATTTTGAGCATGTATCTGCTGTTTTTTATTGTTTTATGAGGGTTCAACTTAAAGAATGTAATGTAGAAAAAATCTTAGAGTATTTAAAAAATAATAATAATGAATTTCTAGGAATGTATAAAGAAAAATTAGAGGATGAGGCAATAGCAGAACAGTTAAAAAAAGATGTCTACAATATTAATAATAGCTTTGTTGAATCTTTATTAGAGTTTATAAAGTGCGGAGAAGATAGCGGAAATATTGAGCATTCCGAAGAAGCTAAGTCTATGTACAACAAATTCTGCGACTTATTTGATTATAATAAAATTAAAAATGGGCTAAAAGAGTATTTAAGAAATAATAAACGGAATAAAATGCGAGAAATCCTATCTCTTGCTGAAAAATATAGGGATAAAAGGTAAAGCATGATTAATTTATTTCCCATCTTGCTGATAACCGCTATAACCTGCCATGCACAAACCGGCGATCACACAGTTTACAAAACAAGGACCTATGAATATCGTGCTATAGCTGGAAACGCAACTAGCAACGCAGAAGCTTGGGATTGGTTTGTAGGTAACATTGAGACTTGCGAATTGCACAACGAATTGCGTAATAATATGCTCCTAGATAACAAAAAGTCGTTTCATCAATTGTTCGTGATAACAGAAACAACTTGTGGAAAGCGCATAATGAAAACCTGCGCCCAAACCGCCCACAAATCCAAACCCTACTGCGCCGCCGTCAAGGATGCGATGGAGAAGGCGATGTACTAAATTCATCAGCGAGTAACTATGGAATGGATTAGGTAAATGGCTACAAAATAACCCCCAGGCTTGCACATGAGGGTCGGGAAATATTGAAAATATCAGTCGTTTATGAAAACGGTTGAAGTTGGGCCATTCCAAACTATATTCCATCTGGACATAACATCACGACCTAATAATACATCGAAATTCTGCCCAGTTAAATTACATGAGCCTATCGACAAGTTTATGAATGGCATTAAATTCGCAAACGGAAAAAGCAAATCTATTGCAAAAGACTGGCTTATTGTAGGTCCAGCGGCAGTAAAACTTTTGTACGAGCCTATTGGTATTAACTTCAACCTCTTTGCCAACTCAATGCTAATTGAAGTTTTACTAGCACCAGTATCAAAATGAGCCATGACTATTTCTGATGCCGCCATTTTTTTGTCAAATGTTGGATTCTGCAAATCAGCAGAAGCTGTCGAAGCTACGACCTGAAGGTTTAACCCGACTTGTGATAGAAAATGCGAAGAAAAGCTAATGCTTACACTTGAACTTGCTGGAGGCGGTGGATTGATGTTAAAGTTGACCGAATAATTATGATGCAAACCCATAAATACACCTCTAACTGACTGCCGAATAAAGATAATTCACAACATCTTCCTCTTTTACTACCTGCTGAATAACAAAAGCATCGCGAGGATATTTTGCTACCGCTTCTGTTAAAGCTGTTTCAAAAGTATCAAAAACCCCAACCGCCTTATTTTCGTAAATAATTACATGCTTCAACCTATACAACGGGTCGTTGACCCAATTTTGCAGGTTTTCTTGAAAGAACTTTAGAGCTTCCTTCTGCTTTTCACTAAAAAGATTTTCCATACTTATTAATATACAAAAATCGTGCCAATTCCAATTGTTTACTTTTGTTTACCTTTTCAGAACGCCGGAATGAGGGCCAAAGCCTCCTTTTTCTTGCTATCGTCTATCTGCCTGTAATACCTTGCTGTTATCCTGGGGTCGCTGTGGTTTGCCAGTTCCTGCGTCACGCTCTCTGGCACTCCCCGATTGATTAGCAGGCTTATGGCCGTGCTTCGGCTGTTGTGGAGCATTACCCTGCCTTTGAGGCCCGCAGCCTCAAGCCACAGGGCAAAAACGCGCCTGGAGTGCTGGTCTGACGGCAGATTGAATATTTTGTCGTTATCCCCCGTTCCCCTTCCCTCTGCCATGCGCCTAAGCCTCAGGTCTTCCACGATGGACAAAGCGGCCTCGGAAAGCGGAATGACTATGAATTTGCCAGTCTTGCCCTGCCTCGCCCTAATCTTGCCGTTCCTGAGCAGAGCAAACGTGTAATTGCGTATCTCACCCATTCGCTGCGCAGTGTAAACTCCCAGCAGAAACAAATCCTTTACGTCCTGATTTATGCACGGAGCGGCAGCCAGCCGCCTCAGCTCGGACTCGTCAAGAGCCTTGACCTCCCCGAACTGCTCGGGCGGCAGCAATTTGCGGGTGTCAACCCTTCCCATGTATCCCCGCTGCTCGGCCCAGTTGCAGAAGGCCCTGAACCTAGAGGCTATGCCCCTTACGTAGTTGGCGTGGTAGCCCTGCTTCTTCATGCAGTCCATCATCCTGATTATGCAAGCGCGGCTTATGTCCTTCGCCCTCATGTCGCCGCAATGCTCCAAAAATTTGCCCGCCGCAAGCCTGGCGTTCTTGGCTCCCGATTCCGTTGCGTAATGCCCCGCCCATTCCGTCAGCATTGCCGATGCCTTGCTCTTTCCCGAAGCCATTCCCCGCCCTTGCTCCTCCAGCTCGTTGCGGTATTCTATGGCTCTTTTGAGCAATGCCAGCTCCTCGGCCTTCGGTGCGGCATTGTCTGCGATTAGCGGTGGGAATCCGAACGATTCGCGCTTGTAATCGTGGTAAACCCATATTACTACGTTGTCTCCCGTGGTCCTGCGGGCGTACAGTCTCATCTTGCGCCTGACGTTGGAGCCTTTGAGCATTTTGCTTATGTCGTCTAGTCTCATTATTTCCGTCCGAAAAAAATGTGAAAAATAATGTGCAAAAAATAGTAAACTATAGGGCTTGTAGGGTGCCTAATGGAGCCTATAAACGCCATTTTTGAAACAAAGCCGCGTTTTTGGGCTTTATTGCGTGTTTTGGTGGGGGTATAAGAGAAGAAATAGCAAGTCTCAATTAGACAGCAAGAACAAAACGGACATCCTAATCGCAACGCCGTTCGTAACCTGGTCCAGAATAACCGAATTCTCGCCATCCGCAATATCGGAATCAAGCTCCACTCCCCTATTTATGGGGCCTGGATGCATAATCAAAACATTGTCTTTTGCCTTTTCCAAAGTCTGGCGCGTTATGCCGTAAAAATTGCGGTATTCCCTAAGGCTTGGCAAAAGGGAATCTTCCATTCTCTCCTGCTGCAAACGAAGCGGCATAACCACATCTGCGCCTTCCACCGCTTTGCGAACATCGCTGAATATCTCAACCGGCAGCATGCTGGTGTAGCGAGGCAAAAGAGTCGGAGGGCCGCAAAACCTCACATTTGCACCCAAAGCGCTTAAACCCCAAGCGTTTGAACGAGCCACCCTGCTGTGCTTAATATCGCCTACTATAGTTACAGTTTTGCCTTTGAGATTTCCAAGATTCTGTTCCATTGTGAAAATGTCCAAAAGAGCTTGCGTTGGATGCTCGTGCGCACCGTCTCCGGCATTTATAATCACCGCATCGGTATGCTCCGCCAGGAATTTTGGAACGCCTGTGCCTTTGTGCCTCACCACTATCACATCTATTTTCATAGCCTCTATGTTTTTGATGGTGTCCAAAAGCGTTTCGCCCTTTTTAACGCTTGAGTTGGAAGTGGTAAAGTTAACAATGTCTGCGGAAAGTCTTTTTTCGGCAAGCTCAAAGCTTATGCGCGTGCGCGTTGAATTTTCAAAGAATAAGTTTACAACCGTTACGCCCCTGAGCGGAGGAAGAGTTTTCACCTTGCGGTCCAGAACCTGCCTGAACTCGGCGGCGTTGTCTAAAATAATGCGAATATCGTTTGCGCTAACTCCTTGTAAACCCAGCAAATGCTTAATTTCCAAAGAGCTCATGCAACCTCCTCTTCTATTTCAACCAGCCAAACCGCAGTCTCTTCATCGTAGGGACTCAAACGAACCCTCACTTCTAGCTTAGACTCAGTTTCTATTGAAATACCCGTGTAATCAGACGCAATTGGCAATTCCCTCCGACCCCTGTCCACAAGTACGCAGAGTTTTACAGCAGCTGGACGTCCAAGGTCTAAAATCGCTCGCAAAGCGGCCAGCACAGAACGCCCCGTATAAAGAACATCGTCTATCAGAACAACCGTTTTACCTTCTACATTAGCGGGCATTTCCGCAATTTTCAGCGGAGGATTGTTTATGCGCTTGCGATAGTGAAAGTCGTCTCGGTAATAGGAATTGTCTATGCTGCCAACAGGAACGGATAAATCATATTTGCTTTTGAGAATTTCCGCTATATTTTGCGCTATAGGTATGCCACGGCTTGCCATGCCCATAAGGATTACGCTGTCCTGATTTTTGGCCCATGCTGCTATTTTTTCCGCCATATCGCCAAAGACGGCTTTCATGCCGCTCTCATCCAGCAACTGACGAATTTTCTTGAAGGAATCTTTCACTCAGGGGTAATATAGTAAAACATAAAATTGCTTTAAATTCATTTCTCTTATTGTCCACCTAACTGTCAGGAATTTCATTTTGCTTTCGCTTCTGAACTCCCAAGGCTTGTCCGGTCTGTATAAAAGCGAATTTGAAATTCGCACGCCCTGTATTTTTTTGTCCCAGCCTATTCTCAATCGCAACGGATGCTCGGCCCTTGCCCATAGGCTATCAGTGAGCTTAACCCCAGCGGCTATGCCCATCTTGTTCTTGTCCAAATCAAATGCTAACCTTGCGCCTTTTCGCTTGCGCTCCAAAAGATAAGCAAAATCCAAGTTGTTTTCCTCATTCTTTATAATCGCCGTTTCCGTTATTCTGAAATTCCATCCCCACAGCCGCACCCCCTGCCAAGTCCTGCTCCTGTTTTTCCTGAAATTGCCTCCTGCGTAAATGCGCTTTTCCCAGAAATTTTTGCTGAATTTCCCGTAAACCCAAGCGGTATCTTCAAGCCACTGGGCCCCCAAATACAAATCGTTTATATTGATTTCAGACAAGACTCCCCTGCTTTTGCTTGTCAAATCTCCCCCCTTGGCATAAAAAATTCCCCGCCTAAAGGCCAAAGTGCCTTTCGCATCATCGTTCTCCTTTACCCTTATTTCAGAGGTAAAACCCCATGCGCTTCCATTTATTTTAGCGGATTTGTTTTGCAAATGCCCATTGGTATCTAAATTTGCCCCGCCGCTTAAACCCGCTTTCCATCTTTTTTTCTGTTTTTTTGCTTTTTCCACCTCAAAAACGCAGTCCGCTTCTTCTGCAAGCTCCTTGCCAACATAAAGCTCTGCCAGGGCGCACCACAGCTCCCGGTCATCGCTTAAGGCATCCAGCTCCCCCATTTGCATATAGTCTATAAGGCCGTCGCTTTGCCACCAGTAGGAAAAGCCATTTATTTGCGCAAAGCACAAATTAGAGAGCAAAAACAAAAAAGGATATATCTTCATATATCCTTAGACGCATTTTAAAAGAAAAATCCGGAAAAAAAATGCATTTTACCGAATTTTTTTTATTTTTTTACATATCCATGCCGCCCATGCCACCCATGCCGCCCATTCCAGGACCTGGCATTGCAGGTTTTTCCTCTTTTTTCTCAACAACAACGCAATCGGTTATGAGAATCATAGAGGCTATGGAAGCTGCTTTCAAGAGCGCTGTTTTGGAAACCTTAGCCGGGTCAATAACGCCAGCCTTGGAAAGGTCTTCGTAAACATCGGTTTTGGCATTGTAGCCAAAATCGGCTTTGCCCTCTTTCACCTTGTTTACCACAACAGAACCTTCCAAACCTGCGTTTTCGGCAATCTGGCGCAAAGGCTCTTCCAAAGCACGGCGAATTATCGCAGCTCCTGTCTTTTGGTCTGCATTTTCCAGCTTCAAAGAGTCAATCACGGAAGCAGCACGAATAAAGGCTACGCCGCCGCCAGCAACAATACCCTCTTCAATAGCAGCACGGGTTGCGTGCAATGCATCGTCAAAGCGGTCTTTTTTCTCTTTCATGGCCACTTCGGTATCTGCACCAACTTTGATAACGGCTACGCCGCCAGAAAGCTTTGCCAAGCGTTCCTGCAACTTTTCGCGGTCATAATCGCTTGTGGTATCTTCAATCTGCTTTTTGATTTGAGCAACTCTAGCATCTATTTCATTCTTCTTTCCAGCGCCTTCCACTATGGTGGTATTGTCCTTGTCTATTATCACAGACTTGGCCTGACCCAAAACGCTAGGCGGAATATCTTCGAGCTTTGCGCCGGTTTCTTCGCTCACAAGCTGGCCGCCTGTCAAAATAGCGATGTCTTCCAGCATGGCTTTTCTGCGATCGCCAAAGCCAGGAGCTTTAACGGCAGCCACTTTGAGAGTACCGCGCATTTTGTTTATTATAAGAGTAGCGAGAGCTTCTCCGTCAACATCTTCGGCTATTATAAGCAGAGATTTGCCGGATTTTGCAATATTTTCCAAAGTCGGAAGCAAATCTTTCATTGAGCTGATCTTTTTGTCGTATAGCAAAATGCTAGGATTTTCCAACTGGACTTCCATAGCATCTGTATTGGTGACAAAATATGGGGTCAAATACCCACGGTCAAACTGCATTCCCTCCACAACTTCAAGCGTGGTGTCTGCGGTTTTGGACTCTTCAAGGGTAATAACGCCATCGTTGCCCACTTTTTCCATTGCATCCGCAATGTATTTGCCTATTTCCGGGTCGTTGTTTGCGGAAATTGAAGCAACCTGGGTGATGTGCTCCTTGCCGTTTACTTTTACGGAAGCCTTGCTTATGGCCTCTGTAACTGCTGTAACTGCGCAATCTACACCCCTCTTTATATCCATGGGGTTTGCGCCGGCCGCAACATTTTTCAAGCCTTCGCGAGCTATGGACTGGGCCAGAACGGTAGCGGTTGTGGTTCCATCACCGGCAATATCGCTGGTTTTGGAGGCAGCATCGCGCGCCATTTGGGCACCGAGGTTTTCAAATGAGTCTTCCAGCTCAATGTCTTTTGCCACGGTTACGCCGTCTTTTGTGACTGCGGGTGCGCCAAAGGATTTGCCAAGCATAACATTGCGACCTTTAGGACCCAAAGTTACTTTAACTGCATTTGCGAGCTTATCAACGCCGCGCATCAATGCTTCGCGGGCTTGAATATCGAATTTCAACTGTTTTGCCATTGTTTTTCTCCTGTTTTGAATTTCCTGTTAAAGAACCGCCAAAATATCGTTTTCTTTAACTATTAAAAAGTTCTTGCTATCAACGGTAACCTCTGTTCCGCTATATTTGCCGTAAAGCACCTTGTCGCCCACCTTAAGCTCCATGGCTATAGTTTCGCCCTTGTCGCTCTTGCGGCCAGCCCCAACAGCCCTTACAATACCCTGCATCGGCTTTTCCTTTGCGTTGTCTGGAATAAAAATTCCGCCCTGAGTTTTTGTTTCTGCTTCCACCGGCTCTATCAAAACACGGTCTGCAAGCGGTTTAATGGACATATTTACCTCTCGGTTAAGTGAAAAATTTCTTTCGCACTATTAAAAGGCAAAATTTATGCCATAACAAAAAAATGCGTTTTTAAGCGAAAAACAGCGATTTTGTACAAGCAACGTTTCATTTTGAAACGCTATCTGCGTTTTTCCAGTTCCATTTTGCAACTTATGCCCGGTCACGGTCAAATAAAAATTTTTCGTTAATAATAAGATGATAAATATTTAACAAATATATTATACATCGTTAATATATAGATGTTAAATCGTTAATAAGTTTTCAAAAAATAAAAAGCACCAATAATCATGAGCTTTCTAGTCAACCCCCTCCGGAACCCCCTTGTCAAAACCCGAAAAATTTTTGATATTTATGGCGTGTTTGTGAATGTCAATATAAACGCTGCTGAAAAGCCTGCTCCCAAGCTGTGGGAGCAGTGCTTGTCGGTATTTTTGCTTTCAAGGCCAAAAGAATCATGGCTCTGCGCCATAAAGCACATTTCCGTGGAAAATGGCATATTGAACATTGAAACGCCAAATGAGCTTGCCAAAGAATGGTTTTTATCGCGTTTTTGCGAATCTTTCCTCAATATTGCACAAAGTCTGGACCCTGAAATAAGAAAAATTTCCGTGCTTGCCCCGCAAATACAAGAAGAAGGCAAGCCAGCGAAACCGCCTGAGCTCAAAAAACCGGAGAGAGTCAAACTGGGCAATTTCTGCAAAAAATACAGATTAGACAACTTTATTTCCGAAACTTCCAATGAATTTGCATTGCAATGCGCAAAAATAATAGCAGCAAAGCAGAGCGAGCGGGATAATTTTTTAGTCATAAAAGGGACTGCAGGGCTTGGCAAAACGCATTTGCTTCACGCAATTGGCAGCGAAGCTTCGGCAAACTGGGCAAAAAGAACCGTTTTGTGGGATGCAGACCGTTTTTTCAAAGAGAGAAACAATGGCAATATGACTCTTTATCAGGCAGATATTTTGCTTTTTGATAATTTGCAGGATATTTGCGTGCATGAAAATCCTCAAAACGAGCTTTTAAATATATTAAAGGCTTTAAAAAATAGAGGTCGTTCCATAGTTATTGCCACCAATCCGAAAAGCAAAAACCATTTTAATCCCGATTTGGACAGTTTTTTGAAAATGGGCATTAAATGCGAGCTAAAAAAACCGGATTTACGCACTCGCATAGCAATTTTGCGCCAAAAAGCCCACGAAAAGGGGTTATCTGCATCTGGTTCGCTTGACGATTGCTGGAAGTTGATAGCCGAGAAGCTGGGCGAAAATGTCTGCTCTCTTGAAGGCGCCATAAACGAACTTGTAGCGAGACAGGATCATTTGAACTGCGAAATAACCCCGCAAACAATCCGCTCAATCTACAGCGAAAAAATCACGGGCGGCAAAGCGCCTTCCATGCAATCCATAGCGATATCGGCAGCCACAGCATACGGCATTTCTCTAGAAACTCTTTGCGGAAAAAACCGCATGTCAAAAGTCATAAGGCCGCGTAAAATAGCGATTTACCTCTGCAAACAAACGGGGCTTTCCCTAAGCGAAATAGGCAAATTCTTCAACAGGGACGTTTCCACCATAACAAATGCGATTCAATCCGTAAAAAGCGAAATTTCCGGCCCAAACGGCTACGCTTTTGAATTCGAAATCACGGATATTTTAAATGCGGCCAGCGCATCGCAAGAGATTTAAAAAAATAATACTACATTCTAACAATGACTAGAAACTCTATGAACGAACTGCTTTTGCTCGCAAAAGAGCGAATTCTGCTGCTTGACGGCGCAATGGGAACAATGATTCAAAGACACAACTTGACCGCCAGCGATTCTCTGGTGCTCACCCACCCCGATGCAATCGAAAGCATCCACACTGAATACCTCGAGGCCGGGGCAGACATAATAGAAACCTGCACCTTTAACTCCAATGCCATTAGCCAGGCAGACTACGGAATGGAAAGCCAGTGCTATAAACTCAATAAAACCGGAGCGGAAATAGCACGGCGGGCAATAGAAAAGTTCGGCGGCAAATGCTTTGTAGCCGGGTCCATAGGGCCAACCTCCAAAGCCGCAGGCATGGCAAGCAAGGTAGAAGACCCTGCAAGCAGAGCCGTGACCTTCAGAGAACTCGCAAATGCCTACCAAACCCAAATCAAAGGGCTTTTGGACGGCGGCGCAGATATCCTTTTAATAGAAACCGTGTTCGATACCCTCAACTGCAAAGCTGCACTCTATGCCGCATCGCTTGAACAGGAAGAGCGGGGAATAAAAGTCCCGGTTATGGTATCGGGAACCATAAGCGATGCCTCCGGAAGGCTTTTGGCCGGGCAAACGCTGGAGGCTTTCTGGAATTCCATTGCTGGATACGACCTGTTCAGCATAGGTTTAAACTGCGCGCTTGGCGCAGAAGAGATGGGATCGCATATTGCAGAACTCTCAAGAATCGCAAATACCTTTATAAGCGCATACCCAAACGCAGGGCTCCCAAACCAGCTCGGCGGCTACGACGAAACCCCAGAAGGCATGGCAAAGCATATTGAAAAATTCGCCGATAACGGATGGGTAAACGTAGTGGGCGGCTGCTGCGGAACAACGCCAGACACAATAGCGGCTATGAAAAAGGTCGTGCAAAACAAAGCTCCGAGAAAAATCCCGGATATAAAAAAGGCAACGAGGCTTTCCGGACTGGAACCCATTGAAATCACGGAAAACAGCAATTTTATCAATATAGGCGAGCGAAACAACATGGCCGGCAGCCTGAAATTCGCAAAAATGGTAAGAGAAAACAACTGGAGCGATGCAATTGCGCTTTCCGTAGCGCAAATCGAAAACGGCGCCCAGATTATAGACATAAATGTTGACGATGGATTGCTAGACTCAAAAGAAAAAATGAAACACTTCGCAAATCTCTATGTTTCCGAGCCCGCAGCGGCAAAATGCCCTATTATGCTGGATAGCTCGGACTTTAACGTGCTGCTCGCAGGCATGGAATGCTTTCCCGGAAAGGGCATTGTGAACTCGCTCAGCTTGAAAGAAGGCGAAGAGGCATTTTTGAAAAAAGCCAAGGAAGTCAAGCGAATGGGCTTTGCGCTTGTTTGCATGGCTTTTGACGAGCAAGGGCAAGCGAACAGCTACGAGAGAAGGATTGAGGTTTGCAAAAGGCAATACGATTTGCTCACCCAAAAACTCAACTTCAACCCCTGCGATATATTCTTTGACCCGAACGTTCTTTCCATAGGAACCGGCATTGCGGAACACGCAAATTACGCCAAGGATTTTATTGAAACCTGCAAATTCATAAAAGCAAATCTGCCGCATTCGCACATTCTGGGCGGAATTTCAAATTTGAGCTTTGCCTTCAAGGGCAACAACGCAATCAGAGAAAGCATGCATTCCTGCTTTTTATACCATGCCTCCAAAGCCGGTTTGGATTTTGGCATAGTGAACGCCGGCGCTCTGCCCATTTACGACGATATTCCAACTGAAGAAAGAGACTTGATAGAAGATTTGATTTTCAACCGCCGAGAAGACGCAACAGACAGATTGCTGCAATATGCGCCCACCGTTGGGGCAAAAAATTCATTGCCCCAACAATCCCACGCCCAGCAGGCATGGCGCGAATTGCCCATAAACGATCGCATATCCCATGCGCTGATAAAAGGCATTGACACCTTTATAGAAGCGGATGCCGAAGAAGCTCGCATCGCTTTTGGCAGCCCAATGAAGGTCATAGAAGAATCCTTGATGAACGGCATGAACAAGGTTGGCGAGCTTTTCAGCGAAGGGAAGATGTTTTTGCCGCAAGTGGTGAAAAGCGCAAGGGTTATGAAAAAGGCCGTTGCCGTTTTGCAACCCTATATTGAAGCAGAGCGCAAGAGCCTGGGGGCAAAGGCCGGCAAAGTCTTGCTCGCAACGGTAAAAGGCGATGTACACGATATTGGAAAGAACATAGTCTCTGTAGTACTGGCTTGCAACAACTACGAAATAATAGACCTTGGCGTAATGTGTCCGGCAGAAAAAATTCTGGAAGCGGTCAAGGAACACGCTCCAAACTTAGTCGGGCTTTCGGGGCTTATAACTCCAAGCCTTGCAGAAATGAGCTTTGTTGTGGAAACGCTCTCAAAAGAAAACCTCGATATCCCCGTTATGATAGGCGGAGCGACAACCTCTGCCCTACACACCGCCGCAAAAATAGCACCATCCGGCAAGCAGCCTATAGTCTATGTTTCGGATGCCGGCAGAGCGGTATTTGTAGCGGAATCAATCCTGAACAAATCAAAGCAAACCGCATTTTTGCAGGAAAACTTTGAAAAACAGCAAAAACTCCGAGATACCCTGAGCAAAAAAGAGGAAAAAACCTTGACTCCAATAGAAGAAGCAAGGAAAAAAGGGCCAAACCTGTTCTGACTATTTCTTCTTCCTGCTGGAACTCTGCGCCTCTGCGCCGTCTATCATCCACATTTTTATGGTGTTAGCCGTAGGCTCCGGGTTGGCTATAACCCAAGCGCTTATCTTCTCTATAAGCTCGTTCTGCTTGCGAACAGGCTCAGGAACTTCTTCCGTTTCTGCCTCAATGGAAATTTCTCTGTGGCGAGGTACCGGCGGATTCATGGCTCTTATCAAGCTGAGAGCAACCATTCTCAGGAACACAAAGGCCAGAATAACAATCAAAACTATCGTTATTCTCAAAGCCCATTTTTCCCACTCTTCCTTGCTGCCCATTTGAGCCATGGCAGCCTGCTCCTCTTCCCAGTAGCTACGGTCAAATTGCATAGATGCAACATAAACGCTGTCATTTCTCTCTTGCGTATAGCCAACTGCATTCTTTACAACTCCGGTAAGTATGGCAATGTCGTCTTCGCTACGAGGGCGGTAAATCCTGCGACCGGAAGCGGAATCGCGATCGTAAATGCCATCCACCAAAGCTGAGACCGTAATCCTTTTTGTTGTGCCCGGGCTGCTTATTATTTGCGCAACCGTCCTGTTCACTTCGTAATTGGTAATTGAAGCGTCCTTTGTTTCGCTGCCAGCTTCGGGAGGAACGTTTGAACGGCTACCCTCGTCTCGCTGCTCGGAGCGCACTGCCCTCTTTGTTGGATCATAGCTTTCCACAGTTCTGCTTATCCGGTCAAAATCCAAATCTGCGGAAACGGTGACCGTAGCTTTGTTGGGCCCCAAAACCCCATCCAGAATTGAAAGAACTTGCCTTTTAAGGTAATTTTCCGCAGAGCGGCGAAGCTCCATATTGTGATCTGTCATTTCGGCAACCGCATTGTCTGCGTAGCCTTTTGTAAGCATATTGCCTTCTGCGTCTAAAACCGTCACCTGCCTGGCCTTCAAACCCTCTATCGAACTTGCCACCAAATGCTGAATGCCCCTAACCTGCCTCTCCTGCAAATCTCCGCCCGGGCGCAGCTTAAGCACAACGCTTGCAGAAGGCTCTTCCTTTTTCTCCATAAAAAGAGTCTGCTTTGGAATGCTAACGTGAATCCTTGCCCGTTCTACCTCGTTGAAAGTTTCAATGGAACGGGATAGTTCCGTTTCCACAGCACGGCGATAATTCAAATTCTGCGCAAAATCCGTCATGCCAAGCTGGTTTTTGTCAAAAAGCTCATAACCCTTGCCCTGATCTCTGGGCAACCCGCTCCTGGCCAAAGACATGCGAACTTCGTAGAGAATATCTTTTGGAACCAAAATAGTGCGGCCATCGTTATCTAATTTATATTCATATTTGTTTTCCTGCAAAAAAGCTGTGACATCCGCAGCGGAAGCTACCTCCATGTTCGCATAAAGAGTTGCCATGCGGGAATCCGTAGAGCTCACTGCCTGCAACGACAGCACCACCACAATGCCGGCAAGCATCAAAATCATTGCAGAAGCCAAAATTGCCTTCTGCGCAGGGTTAAATCTCTGCCATATATCCCTAAATTGGGTCAATAATTGCCGGAAAAACTCAGACATAGGGGGGAATATACAAAAAAAATAAAAAAAAATAAAAAAATATGCATTTTTTTCCGGAAAAAGGAAATAAAAAGCGTCTAAGTAATAGACAAGAAATAGGAGGTCTATTATGAAAACTATAAGTCTAAAGGCTTTTGGCCTGATTTTGGTTTTAGGCGTGCAAGTTTTTGCACAGAGATTCACAACCACTACGCCGGATTCTTTTGAAACCGGCAGAGTGGAACTAAATATGGCGCAACAGGGGTACATATCCCATAATCTGCAAGCGGCAGTGCTGGGAGAAAAAAAATCTTCCTTCGCTAATTTAATGCTCATTGGAGATTTGGATGACGCTTACCATGTTGTAAACAGCCATGGGAATGTTTGGGGAACAGTATTTCCCATAGCTTCCGGAAGTTGCATTGGGGCTGTAGTTGTTTTGGATTCGCTTAGCGACAGCAAAAAAACAGCTACGGTGCTGTTTGCAAGCTATAATAAGCTAACCGTAATGCAGATAAACATAACAGAAGCAAATGCAGTATCTTACAGCGTTTTACGAAGCATGGACATGCCGGAGTTTATGGCTGAACCTGCAAGAAACCACTATTACGGAGTGTACAGGCGCTTGACTTTGATGGGTATAAACATAAGCGGAACGGAAAAAATCTACCATATTGCGATAAGCAATTCGAATAGCAAAAACGAAAGCGGCAGAGTTGATTTTTTCTCTCTAAATGAAAATTCCTGGACTTTTTCTCAGTCAAACGGCGCTGGTTTGGCTTCTGGCATAAACGGGTTATTTTTCGAGAGTTATTCCCGTTTTGGAAAAGACTTGGTTTCCATAAGCGATTTAGATAAAAACGGTTACAACGAGCTAGCCGTTCTTTTGTCTGAGTCGCCGCAATATCCATACAGTGCAATTTACATATTTTTCATGGACAACGAATACACCCCAAGCTCAAAACCGCCTGTGATAATAACCGGAAGCTCAGCTCCCTGGCTGGACAATCCCGAACAGGTTCTGGACTGCGCAGGTTTGAGCAAAGCGGATTGGGGAAGCGAAGATGTGCGCCTGCTGATGTCCTGCAATACAAAGTCAAATTCAGACCCTTTAATAAGAGGTATTATTATAAAGGAGCTGGTTTTAAATTCAAGCGGAAACCTTGTAAGCGCATCCACGTTTGCAGCTAAAGAAATTAATTATAAATCCAACGCATTTTTCACAGGTTCAAACCCGCTTTCCCTTAAAAATCACAAAAACGATTTGAACTCCGTTTCGCTGGCAATAAACGGACCTCACACAATAGGCGTTCTTTCATCCGTTCTGATTTTTCCGGTTATGGATGCGGACTACTCCAAAAACTTTTCGCTGGAAGCTGGCAAGCCAGAAATAATAATCAATTTGGATAGCTTGTTTTATAAAAGCGGAACCATCGGATTCTCGGCAAAAACGCTATCTGGCCTTGTGCAATGCGGAATTCAGGGAAACAACCTTATATGCGAGGGAGAAGAAAACGCTATAGGGTCCTGGAGTTCTCTGGAACTTTCCAGCAGAAGCGACTGCGATGCTTACAAGGAATGCAAGAGAAAAGACACTATTTTTGTTTATATACGCTTTAAAAATGAAAAGCCCAACACGGCTCTTAGAATCCCTAAGCATATAATTATACCATTTTTCAGCCAAATAAACCTGGGCAATGTGAAATCATTCTTATACTTTAAAAATCCCGATTTGCAGAATACAGTTGCAAACTGGAATACAAATGGCATGAAACTGAGTACCGTGATGGGCAATTTTTCAATAATCCCGTTTTCGCAAAAAGAAGGCATAGATACCCTCGTGTTCAATCTTTCAATTTCAGCGACAACAGACAGTTATCCGGTGTATCTACACGTTGCAGATACAGCCAAAATCTTTGATGGCGAGTTTCAAGACACTGTTTGGAACACTGCCCAAAAAAGATACATTGCCTTGCCCCGCTCAAGCTCCGGCGGAAATCTTTACACCTACGACATAGCGCAGGATAACCTAGGAATTTACGCAGAAATCACAGGAAATTATCTGCATATATTAAAGGTTGACGTAGCGGATATTCTTGTTGCATATACGGAAAACGCAGAAATAAAGCATCGCAAAATAACCCTTATGCCAGAGCCCAAACCATTGCCGCCAAACGCAGTTGCAATTTCTCAATCTCGGAATTTAAAAGCAGTACAGGTGAAAGGCGGTTTGCAAATAAGCGGCATAAACGGAGAGTTTGAGCTTACAGCCTATGATTTAAAAGGCAAAGAAGTTCAACGAGCAAGAGCCTGGACAAGCGGCTCGGTTTTCGTGGAGCTAAGGTATAAAGGTCCGCAAATTGCGCGGATTAAATCGGGGAATCAGATTACCACAATTCTCTTATCGCTTCTGGATTAACACCCTCTTTCCAGATGTAGAGCAGTCTTTCGTTCCAGATTCTCTCTTCATAGGCGGCATCATCCGAGCCGCCTATTTTGCGGTAAAATTGCTCAAGCTCCTGCTTTAGCTCATTTGCACGAATGGAAGCTCCTATAGCCATATTCAAAGCTATTAAGAAATAATAAGTCTTTGCCCTGGTAATCCTGGATGTAGTATGTATTTTCAACTGATTTGAGAACAAGTTTATGGACTCGCGCAAATTGTTGTGATACTCAATTTTATCTTGGTTCGTGGCATATCTCAGCACTGCATACATGGTTGTGTAAAAGCCTATATCGCAATAAACTCCTTCTTTATCGCCAATAACAAGGCCGTTTCCGCCCTTTTCCGCCAAAAGAAAAGACTCTATAACCCTTTGCACATTGCGGTTAGGGTTGGAGAATGCGGTTTCCGTGTTCTCAACGTTAACCATCTTTTTCCTGGTAGCTATTCCTCTCGAAAGAATGCGCTTGGCATCGCCGCTGTACGGGAAAGACGTGTGCCTTGGATCTACCGCAAAATCGTTTATATCGTAAGAAGCAAACAGGCAGCTTGGGCAAACAGCCACCATTGTGCGCATAAAATCCCACTTTAGAAAACCTTCTTTGGGGATATATCTGGGAAACAAGCCGCTAGCCCAAGATTCCTCATAAGCCTCGGCGCGTGGCACAATAAAGTTTACATGGTCGCAACCGCAAAAATAACAAGTCCTTATATGTATGGCGTATGACTGGTCGGCATCGTAATGCAAAACAGTTTCTTGCTCTTCTTCGCCTGCCGCAATTTCAACGGCCGTATATTTCTTGGCTATACCTAGCAGAATAGGCTCCCTTATGGGTTTTTGCAAAAACAGGTCTGCACCAGAGGCAAAAGCCTGCTTTTCAACGACTGCGGCTGGCTGAGCGGAAAACATCACCACGCTGGTTTCCGGATATGCGCGGCTTATTATCCTGGTTGCCTCATACCCGTCCATTTCAGGCATCATTATGTCTATTATGGCGAGCCCAGGGCGAAAAGTTTCCATTTTTTGCAAGCCAATAACGCCATTCACGGCTGTTTCAACATCATAGCCATGCTGAATAAGAGTTTGACTCATGACTTTCAGCAAAGCCAACGAATCGTCCATTATTAAAATTTTGTTGTTTGTTTTTACAGCCATAGAGGGAATGTAGAAAATTGCGCTATCCCTCTTAACGCATTTCTCCTGAAAAATCCCCTTTCCCTGCTATCGTAACAAGCTTTGGGCTGCCCTTCCTTTTCGCAAGTGAGGTAAAAAAGCTCTTCTTCAAGGACAAAACTCTCAATTTCCAAAGAATCGGCGAAAATTTTTCTCTTAAAATGAATGCTGTCTATAGCAGGAAAAATCCTCTGCAACTGAAGCTCCAAAAGCCTGAGCTCCTGCCAGGGCAAAAACTCAACCTCCCTCTCGGAAACCGGCCGGCCAGAAATGCTAGCCCTGCCAACATAAGCAAACGGAACCTCGTTTTCATTGCTCCACAGAGAAATTCCTGTTTTGGTCTTTTTTTCAGGATTAAGTTCTTTATACAATGCAAACGAAGCATCCCAAAGCATAGGGGTCAAAGTTTCAAAAACAATCGTGTCTCCTGGCTTGGGAATATTTAAGCCCACCGTGTCAAAAGGCGTGGAGACTTCTATTGAATCTCCGCTTTTCCCAACTTGCCAAAGCAAAACCGGGTTTCTATTGCCCGCTCTGGCAAGCAGCAAGTCTCCCGCTTGAGAGTCTTTCATGCAAAACGCAAGCTCGCAAACAAAAATTCGCCTGCCATCAAAATCCCAAACCGAAAGAACAAAGAATCGCAGAAAAACTGCAAAAATTACAATGCAAACACAAAAGAACAAAATGCCCCAAGCCCTCACGGAAGATGATTTCCGCAGCGTTTTTTTTATCGCTTTTTCTATTTTAATAGCCACTCGCCTAATTTAGGAAATTCGGAAATGGAAGCTGAAACAATAGCGAAAACCGCAAAAGACGCATCACTGAGTTTGCGCGTTTTAAGCGTTGAAGAGCGCAACAGAGCGTTGCTCGCAGTTGCCGCGTCAATTCGCGCGCAAGAAACTAAAATAATGGAAGAGAATAAAAAAGATATTGAAACTTGCGGCATGACAGGCTCCATGCTAGACCGCCTGACCCTCACCCCCAAGCGTATAGAAGAAATGGCAAAAGGCGTTGAAGAAATAGCCGCATTTGCAGACCCTCTTGGAAAAATTTTGGAACACAGAACTTTGACCAATGGCATAGACATCAGCCGCATAAGCGTTCCGCTCGGAGCTATTTTCTTTATTTACGAAAGCCGCCCGAATGTAACGATAGACGGCGCCGCTCTGTGTTTCAAAGCGGGAAATTCCGTGATATTGCGCGGAGGAAAGGAATCTGTGCATACAAGCTCGTACCTTGCAAATATATTTAGCGAAGCGATTGCAAAACCTGGCGTTGTTCAATATGTAAACAATCCCGATCGCAACTTGCTCGCAGAACTATTAAAACAGAACAAATATCTGGACTTGGTAATTCCGCGCGGCGGAGAAGGCTTGATACGGGCTGTAAGCGAGCAGTCAAAAATCCCAGTGATAAAGCATTTTAACGGTATTTGCCATGTTTATATAGACAAAAGCGCAAACTTGGAGAAAGCCGCAAAAATTCTCTTCAATGCAAAAGTTCAAAGGCCAAGCGTTTGCAATGCGGCAGAAACCGTGCTGTTCCACAAAGATTTGCCCAAAGAAGCTGTGGAGCAGATTTTGAAACCGCTTAAAGACGCTGGGGTTGAAATTCATTGGGACAAGCGCGGAATTGAATATTTGGATTTGCAAATTTCCGCCTGCTTTGCAAACGATGTGCAAGAGGCTTGCGAGCATATTGAAAAATATGGCAGCCACCACACGGACGCCATAGTAGCCGAAGATGCAAGCGTTTTGGAATATTTCGCAAACAATGTTGACAGCTCAAGCGTTATGCTAAATGCAAGCACGCGCTTTGCAGACGGCGGCCAGTACGGGCTGGGAGCGGAAGTTGGCATTTCCACGGACAAACTGCACGCAAGAGGGCCTATGGGCGTGGAAAGTTTGTGCAGCTATAAATGGATTTTAAAGGGAAACGGGCAGGTAAGACAATGAAAATCTTCAACTTTAACCAGCAAGGCCTAATTCCAGCCATTGCGCAGCATGCCACGGACGGCACGGTACTTATGATGGCATGGATGAACGATGAAGCCTTCAAGCTAACTCTGAAAAAAGGCGAAATGGTATTCTGGAGCAGGAGCAGGGAAGAACTTTGGCACAAGGGAGCCACTAGCGGAAACTTCCTGAAAGTTGTAAGCTGGTCGCCAGACTGCGATTTGGATTGCCTATTATTCAAGGTTTTGCCGCAAGGAAATGGGTTAGCTTGCCATACCGGGGAAAAAAGCTGTTTTTTTAACTGGGAAAATGTTTTGCCTGCTTAAAAAAAAATGTATATTTATAACAGTTTGTTTTGAGGTATTTATGTTGAATAAAATAATCATTGTCGGTTCTTGTGTAACTGCCCTCATGGCTTGCGGCGGTGAAACAAAACTAGACCCTACTAGCCCAGAGTCCATAAGAAGGCATTATTCGAAACTGGACCCGCCAGTTCAAATGAGCGAAGATCAATTTGTTTCTTATGTAAAGAACAATCTCGCTACTATAAACAAAGATACTGCAAACATGAGCATGTTTTTGGTTTGTTCAAGGGATTATCTGAATAAGCCAAACAGCAAAGGCAACACCGCTCTTTCCGTTGCAGTGAACAAAAAGAATCCCGTTGTTGTGAAATATCTTTTAGAGCACGGCGCAGACATTGGCTTAAAAAGCGCTCAGCTCGGCTTAAGCCCGCTGGAAGATGCTGCAACCCGCGAAGATTCCACGGAAAACGGCATTTTTAATATGCTTGTGAATGCTCAAAGGCTTAAAGACCCGGAATTGCACAACATAGGTGCAGCTCTGCACATGGCGGCTCGCTACGGCGCAGTCAATAATGTTAAACTTCTCGTTGAAAACGGCGTAAACCCCAATAACAAAAGCCTTGAGGGGCTAACTCCCCTGCACGAGGCTGCAAAAGAGGGCAAAAAATCCGTTGTTGAATATTTGCTATCCAAGAAAGTCGAAATCAACCCTGTGGACAAAGACGGCTACACTCCTGTGGACTGGGCCTGTGCCATGGGTGAAGGCTCCACTTTCCCGGAAGTTGGCAAAATTCTCAAGAAGGCCGGTGCAAGGCACACGGATGCCTGGCGTAGAGCGTTCTGAAATTATACGGGCAAACGCGCTGGCAAATGTCGCAGCCAAAAGTGCTGTGTTTTGTCCATTCTTTTTGCTGCTCGCTCAATTCTCCCTTATGTTCTATTGTAAGGTAAGAAGCGCATCGGCGAGCATCTAAAAATCCATCTTCTGTCAAAGCCTTGTTAGGGCAAGCGTCTATGCACTTTCTGCACTTGCCGCAAGAGAGCTTAGAATAACTCTCAACTCTCAATTCTCCACTCTCAACTTCCAGCAAAATGCCGCCTATGAAAAATCCGCTTCCAAATCTCGGATTTATAAGCAATCTGTTCTTGCCAATAAACCCCAAACCAGCTAGCACTGCAAGCTCCCTTTCTGCAATGGGCAAAGAATCAACAAAGTATTGGCCGCCTATTCGCTCGGCTTTTTCTCGCAAAATATTGCCTATGGCAATGTGATAATCTTCTCCATGCGCAAAAAGCGGCCTGCTCTTATGTCTCCATAGAGAAACCCAAGCCGCATTGTAAGACTTTCCGTTAAAAGTTTTCGGATGCTTTCTAACTTCGGCGTGGCGCTCCATCCACTTCATATCTGCATTGAAACCTCTGCGCAGCCATTCGTCAAGATACTCCGCATGATGAATGATGTCCGGCAACAAAGCGTAACCGGATTCCAGCATTTCAAACATTATATTTCGGGCTATATCTTGAGTATTCTTGCAAACTGCACACGTCTATCACCTGTATTTTCTTTATAGCATCCAAGCCCTCAACGGCGTGCTGCAAACCATGCAGAGTTGTGGTGATTGGAATGCCGTGCATAAGGCTGTTGGTGCGGATTTTCATCTCATCGCTTGCAGGCTTTTCTCCCTTGCTCGGCGTGTTGACTATCCAAGCGAGATTTCCCTCTTCCACCAAATCTATGGCATTGGGCCTGCCATCTGCAACCTTGAACACCGCATTTGTCGGAATTCCGTTGTTCCTGAGCATTGTGCTCGTTCCCATTGTGCAGTAAAGGGTAAAGCCCAATTCCACAAGTCTTTTAACGTATGGAATGGCAGATTCTCTATCTTCGGAGCGAAGGCTTAAAAATATATTTCCTTTTTGCGGCAGCTTGTTCCCGGAAGCTATCTGGCTTTTTAAATATGCCATGCTTGTCTGGCGATCTATGCCCATAACTTCTCCGGTTGATTTCATTTCCGGGCTGAGAATTATGTCCACGCCCGGGAAACGCGCAAATGGGAACACAGCTTCTTTAACTGAGAAATGCGAAGGAACATATTCCCGAACGAAACCTATTTCCTTTAATGTTTTTCCTGCCATGCAAAGAGAAGCTATTTTTGCGAGCGGAATGCCAATCGCTTTGCTCACAAACGGAACGGTTCTAGATGCCCTCGGATTGACTTCCAAAACATAAATAGTTTCGTTTTGTACCGCATACTGAACATTCATAAGCCCGCAGACATTGAGTTCTTTTGCCATAGCTTTTGTGTATTCTCTGATTGTATCTTGAAGCTCATCTGAAAGCGTTGGCGGCGGAAGCGTGCAAGCGCTGTCGCCCGAGTGAATTCCGGCAAGCTCCACGTGCTCCATTATCCCGCCTATCACTTGAATTTTCCCATCGGATATGCAATCAACATCTACCTCCGTGGCATTCTCCAAAAAGCGGTCTATCAAAATTGCCCGGCCTTCGGAAACTTCCATTGCCTTTGACATATATTCCCTTAAACCGGCATTATCGTAAACTATCACCATCGCTCTGCCGCCCAAAACAAATGATGGGCGCATAAGTATTGGATAGCCTATTTTGTCTGCGATTTTCTCGGCTTCTTCGGTAGTTTTTGCCATGCCATTCGGCGGCTGGGCTATGTTCAATTTTTGCAGCATTTTTGAGAAGAGCTCTCTGTCTTCCGCCATGCTGATGGATTCCGTTGAAGTGCCTATTATGTTGACGCCGTTCGCTTTTAAGCCTTCTGCTAGATTCAAGGGGGTTTGCCCGCCAAACTGAACTATTGCGCCAAAACATTCTTCTATCTCGTAAACTTCCAGAACATCTTCCAAAGTCAATGGCTCAAAATAAAGTTTGTCTGAAGTATCGTAATCGGTGGAAACAGTTTCCGGATTTGAGTTTAGCATTATTGTTTCAAAGCCCGCTTTTCTGAGCGCAAAAGAAGCATGAACGCAGCAATAGTCGAATTCTATTCCCTGCCCTATGCGATTTGGACCGCCGCCCAGAATCAGAATTTTCTTCTTTTTTTCGCCATTGCCGCTCATTGTTTCCACAATGTTTGCCGTTGCGCCTATTGAATAACTTGAATAAAGGTAAGGGGTATAGGCTTTGAATTCTGCGGCGCAAGTATCAACCACATGGAACTGCGGCCTTAAAAGAATTGATTTTCTTTTGCTGCGAACATCTTCTTCTTTTTCGTCAAGAATATTTGCGATTTGCCTGTCTGAAAATCCAAATTCTTTCGCTTGAGCAAAAAGCATTACGTCATTTGCCAAGCCCTCTAAATTTTTCGCAGAGCGAATTTCGCCTTCAAATTCCACAATTTCTTTTAATTGCCGCAAAAACCAGCGGTCAATCTTTGTAATATCGAAAATTTTGTCTTCGCTCCATTTGCGAGCGATGGCTTCGCGCAATATGAAAATTCTGTTTGCGCTGGGGATGCCAATCTTTTTCTCAAGTTCTTCGTCGCTCAAATCTTTGAAAAGATAATCCTTGCCATCTGCGCCAAAGCCTGCACGTCCTACTTCCAGCGAGCGCAGCGCCTTTTGGAATGATTGTTTGAAGTTGCGGCCAATAGCCATGGCTTCGCCAACGGATTTCATCTGAGTTCCGAGCCTGTCGTCTGCGCCGATGAATTTTTCAAAGGCAAAACGTGGAACTTTGGTAACTATGTAGTCTATTGATGGTTCAAAGCAAGCCTTTGTTTGCTTGGTTATATCGTTTGTTATTTCGTCTAGAGTGTAGCCTACCGCCAGTTTCGCGGCAATTTTGGCAATTGGGAATCCTGTTGCTTTTGAAGCCAGCGCAGAAGACCTTGAAACTCTCGGATTCATTTCGATTACAACCAGCCGTCCATCGTTGGGGTTTATTGCGAACTGCACATTGGAGCCCCCGGTGCTAACCCCTATTTCTCGCATAACGGCTATGCCGGCATCTCTGAGTTTTTGGTATTGGCGGTCTGTTAGCGTGAGCGCAGGAGCTACGGTAATAGAGTCTCCGGTATGGACTCCCATGGGGTCAAGGTTTTCAATGGAGCAGACTATAACGCAGTTGTCTTTGGCATCTCGCATCACTTCAAGTTCAAATTCTTTCCAGCCTTCAATGGATTCTTCAATAAGCAATTCTTTTGTTGGCGAGTAATACAAGCCTCTTTCGCAGATTTCTTTGAATTCATCTTCGTTGCGGGCTATTCCGCCGCCGGTGCCTCCGAGCGTGAAGCCGGGGCGAATCACAATGGGCCAGGTGTTGAGGCTCTCTTTTATGCGGCAAGCTTCTTCATAAGAGTGCGCAGTTGCGCTTTTGGGCATTTCCAGCCCAATTTTTTTCATAGCTTCTTTGAACAAACCGCGATCTTCGGCTTTGCGAATTACATCGGGCTTTGCCCCCAGCATTTCCACGCCATAGTGATCCAGCACGCCTGCATCGGCAAGCTCCATAGCGAGGTTCAGGGCAGTTTGCCCCCCCAATGTTGGGAGCAGGGCATCTGGCCGTTCTCTGCGGATTATTTCGGTTAAAGCAGCCTTGGTCAGAGGCTCTATGTAAGTTCTGTCTGCGAAATCCGGGTCGGTCATTATGGTAGCCGGGTTGGAATTCACCAATACTAACTCATAGCCTTCGGCTTTCAGCGTTTTGCAGGCCTGTACACCCGAATAATCAAATTCGCACGCTTGGCCAATTACAATAGGCCCTGAGCCTATCAGAAGAATTTTTCGAATATCATTGCGTTTTGGCATGTCGAGAATGAAATGTAGAAAAAAGTTTATTATAGTAAGCACTGAAAAACTTAGATTTCATGGTTTAATGGAGAATTGAGAATGGAGAATTGAGAATAAAAAACGGCAAAGCTCGTTTTTGAGTTATTTTAGCCATTATATGCAAAAATTATTCTCCATTCTCAACTCTCAATTCTCAACTAAGCAACTAAATCAGCGTTTACTATATTACAGATGGAGTTTACGGAGGTTGATATGACTTTGAAGCAGATGTATAATTCGAGTGTACTCAAGAAGCTTGATGATGCCGAAGCTAAAGGCAAGGCGGAGGGCATAAGTCAAGGCATTGAAAAGGTGTTTGCTCTTTTGGAGCGGGGCATTTCTTTGACGGAAGCCAAGAGAATCCTGAAAAGCGTTTAGACGCTATGCATTGCGCATCTATATGCAGAAGCGCATTTTGTGTTTAAGCAATAGACTTCGCAAAGGATTTTCTATAGTAAATGCTGAAAAAGGAGTTGCATTTTTAGTAAAAAAAAATTATATTTAATGTATGCCACAAATATTGACTTTTTCTGCGCTTGAAAGCCAAACCAAGAAGAAACGCACCCGCCGAGAGGCCTTTCTAGACAAGATGAATGCCCTCGTTCCTTGGCAAAGCATAATATCACTTGTCCGCCCGCACTATCCTTGCGGCAAGGGCGGCCGCCCCGCCACCAGCCTTGAAGCAATCCTGCGCATGTATTTTCTTCAGATATGGTTCTCCCTCAGCGATGAGGGATTGGAGGACTCCATATACGACATGGAGTCGTTCAGAGCATTCATGGGAGTTGATTTGGCTTCCATTCCCGATGCCACCGTTCTGTGCAATTTCCGCAAGCTCATCAATGACAGGGAGCTTGGCAGCAAGATACTTTCCTTGGTGAACACAATGATAGAGAAGAATGGCTTGATAATGCACGGCGGCACAATCATGGATGCCACCATCCACGAGGCTCCCAAATCCACCAGGAACGCAAGCCAGAAGCCAGATTCTGAAATGGCCAGCGCCAAGAAGCATGGCAGCTGGCACTTCGGGGCGAAAGCCCACATAGGCGTTGATGCCGGCACAGGCTTGGTTCACAGCGTTGAGGTGACTCCGGCCAATGTGCATGACATAACGGTTGCGCACAAGCTGATACGCTCGGACGACCATTGCGCCAAAGGCGACAGCGGCTATGTAGGCTTGGAAAAGCGAGACGACATGATGCATGATCCCTTCCTTTCCCAAGTGAGATGCGAGATAGTGCAGCGCCCGTCGAGTTGGAAGAAATTCAGCGAGCTTGTTAAAAGGTTTGACCGGCATGATGAGCGCCGTCTCATAAGCGCGAGGCAGAAGGTTGAGTATGTGTTCCATGTGGTCAAGAATATATTCAGGTTCAGGAAGCTTCCTTACAAAGGCTTGGCAAAGAATGCCCAGCGGCTCTTGGCATCTTACGCTAGCGCAAACCTTTACATGCTCGCCATAGCGGGACGCAGATTCTGTCCATTGCTGAGTTGACGGGACGTATTGCGCCCGGATCGCCTGAAAAGGCGAGAAACAGGGGTGGAATCCATATAAAAATGCCATTTTAAGCGCGGCGTGGTTGCTCTGTGCAATATCTTTTTCAAAAAGTCAAACCATGAAATTTTTAATGAAAGCTAACGAAAGAGGGAGGACTTATTCAGCGTTTACTATATAATAGCTGCTTACCATAGAAAAAACGCCTGAATAATTTTTTTTACCCCCCTCCCCCTTGACAGAACTCATTTATTTTTCTATATTGCTACTGTATGATAGTGTCATTTGGGGTTCCTTTCTCTGTGAGAGCTAGATTTATGCATAACCCTATGCATTTCAATGAATTATGCATGTTTTCCAGGACATATTTTTTGCGGTTTAATTTTAGGAGTCATAAATATGACCAGATTTAAGTCTATTCTTTTCACGGCTTTACTTGCACAGGCAGTTTTTGCGCAAGGTGCAGCTTTGCCAAAGGCACCTGCTGCTAAGGCTCCTGCAGCCCCTGTTGTGCCAGCAGCTCCGGCGGTTTCCGAAACCCCGGCAGTTCCGGCTGTCCCTGAAGCCCATGCGGTTCCGGCAGTTCCTGAAGTCCATGCAGTTCCGGCAATTCCGGAGTCCCCGGCAGTTCCTGAAGTTTTGGCAGCGGAGCCAGTTCCGGCTCCAAAGTCTGAACCTGTAGCGGCCTCAGAGCCTGCAGCGGCTTCGGAACCGGCAGTTGTTTCGGAACCTCCAGTGATTGTAGCCATGCCGGCAGCAGTTACGGGCGAGCCTTTGGACATCAAATTTCACTTTGGAATACGCATTGCAGCGGGAATGAGCGGGTTCCGCAATCACAAGGCTCTTGTGATAAAGAATCAGGTTACGGGTTATGAATGGGGTTTCAAGCCGGCTGCTGCTTTTTCTGCGGGGGCTGGTTTGGCGTTTGCGATTGAGTTTACGGATTTAATATCTCTTGCGCCGGAGTTGCAATATACTATGTACAGGGCAAATGAGGAGCTTATAACTAAGACTGGTGCGGATTTTGGATATTTGGACAAAGCTGGGGTAATTCTTCATGCGATAGAGCTGCCTATTTTGGCGCGTTTCAACTTGCCTGGTTTCAGCATTGTAAATTTAACTTACGCGGAAGTTGGCCCTCAATTGGGGACTAATGTCACATCGGAGATCTATAAGAACAGCGAGCTTAGGAAACCTGACGAAAACTTTATTGCCTTTGGTTTTGCCATGGGTGGCGGAGTTAAGTTGAGCAATGTTTTGCTAGGTGTTCGCGGTTATTTAGGAATACTTGAATATGCAGATAAATCAAACGGCTATCCTTGGACTATCCAGGCTAGCGCAACCCAATTTTTCTTTTAAAGGAGAAAACGACAAATGAACAGAAAACCGTTCATCGCACTTGCAGCTGGCATGTTTGCCCTGCTTTCATCCTGCTCCGATAATGTTATCGAGGCAGATTCCAAGGGAGGAGTAAATTCTTCTTATAATTCTTCGCTTGATATACCCGCAGGGGCCCATATTACCAAGGGCAAGCTGAGCGTATTTGTGCAGGATGCCAACGAGGGCTGGCCATTGAATATGTCAGTTACATTGTTGGCGACCAAGCAAAAGGTGACGGCTGTAAACGGCATAGCTGTATTTGATAGCCTTACTCATGGTACTTATTCTGTACTTGTTGAAGATTCAACAGGCGTGTATGCTTCAATGCAAAAGTCAGTTATTCTTAGCATTCACGGCGAGAGGGATTTATTTGTTGTAGCGGATGGCAATTCGAACTTTGCTCTTTATCCGAAAAATTCAGGATTAACCGGCTATGTTTATTATAAGGGAACTGACGGCAAGTCTCTTCCTGTAACAGGCGCCACTGTTCGCGTTGCTTTAATAGGCGATTTTACTTCCGATAAAATTACGGAAACAGTAACTGGTGTTGGCGGTTATTTTGCATTCGCTAATTTGCCAGCTGTTGGCGATGACTACGAACTTTGGGTTTTGGACAAAAAAATAGAGACTCGTGCGGCAGATCCAGTACTTCTTATACCAGCCGATAGCACTTTGTTCGCTGCTTTCCAGGGTCCTACTATTTCGTTGCAGTCTAAAATAACAACTCATATAACCTCCATGATTGAATACAATAATCCTGTGAGCTTGTTTGATATTGTAAAAATTCCTGAATTTGTGACCCCTAAAGGCTCTTTGGAAATTGTGTATAGCGATTTTATAGATGTTAGCAAGTTCCGCAAAGAAGAAGTATTCTTCAGGAATAATAATATTGCTATTACTATTCCAGTAGAAGTAGTGGTGAAAGACAGTTCTATTAAAATCACTCCTTACGGTGAATGGCCAAATAGCTTCACTCTTCATGTATCTAATCTTAAGTCTGTTCAAAATAAAACAAATTCTGAACTGAATAATGGTCGTTTAATAAGAACAGAGCGTGGGGATTTTGATCTTATCAGCGTTGCTGGAGATGTAAATTCAAAGACAACTTTGGGCCTAAGCGATACTTTGGTTATTGTATATAGCGATAAAATAGATGCTACCCAGGTTCGCAATAATACGGTATCTTTCAGTTTCCCCAGCTCAACTTTGACCAGACCTGCAGTGGTAGAGGTGAAAGATAATACTTTGAGAATAGCGCCTGTTGGCGAATGGCCGGAAGACTTTACGGTTTATGTTAGCACATTGTATTCTATTCAAAATAAATCCAATTCTGATTTGACAGTTGCCAATGGTGGCCGTAGCATAAGGCTAACTCGCACAGATTTAGCCACTTCACCTCCGATTACCCTTGCGTTTTCTTCAAGCTCTTCTGCCATTGACGCTATTGACGCTGGTGTAAATTTGGTTTGGAGCAAAGTTTTAGGAGCAGCAAGATATGAGGTATATTGCAAATTGAGCTCTCAAGAATCTTATAGAAGAGCCCTCAATGTTGAAGGCATTAACAATCTATCTGCATCCGTAAGTTTCTCTGCTTGCGGCAACACCGCTTCTTCCTTGGATACAAACAAGGTTAGCTTCTTTGTACAGGCACACAATGATATGTCAAGGACAGTACCTTCCAATGTCATTATAGCGAAAGATGATAAGAAGCCAACTCCAGTTGCCACTAATTACCTAATAGCAGGCGAACCGCTTGTTGAATTTGGTTTTAATACTCATTATGGCTACACCAGTTCTTATACATATTATGCATTTACATATTGGCCTCTTGCTACTGCTTATATAGAGAGTTGTTATCTTGGTTATCCTAATCAAATTGGTTATTGGACTTATCCTTCCACAACTGTTGCTAGACTTATTCAGTATTATGATAGCCAACTTGGTTACGATAATAATAATGGTGGTAATAATCCTAACGGTAACGGTTTATCGCCCGAAGGATTTAATTATCACTTTGATTTAGCCCATAAGCTTGGAAAAACTAACATCGAAGAAGAAGTATTAATTGCTGACGATTTTTATAATCCTAGCACTGGTACTAATGATTACTATACAGGTCAATTTTTCTTTAGCGAGCCTATAGATACTACAGGCGTAACCATAACCGCTCTGCCAGTAGTTGAAGGAGAAGTAGCTGTGCCCTCCAGATTGCAGTTTAAGATTGCTGGCTGGTCTTCTGACAGAAAAACCTTGTATGTAGTTTTTACCGTTAGAGCTGAAATGGTTAATGCGAATCTCGTAAAATCTCCAGTAAATCAGAGGTTTAGAATCGCTAACCTAAAAGATCCAAGCGGAAATCTATTCGAGGTTAGATACGCCAACGCTGCAACCCCTGCAGCGAACAATGAGCCTGGAACTATGGACTTCAGAATCAAAACCAATGGTTATGATTTCACCCAAGATTATAGAAATCCGGCGTATGTTCTAGCGAATGGCTGCCCAGCCACGCCATAAAAAAGTCTAAATCAAACAAGGGTTGAAATTCTTTCAACCCTAAAAGCCCCGCAAGGGGCTTTTTTTTATAAAACGTCATATAATAAAAATGCGCTTCTGCATATAGATGCGCAATGCATAGCGTCTAAACGCTTTTCAGGATTCTCTTGGCTTCCGTCAAAGAAATGCCCCGCTCCAAAAGAGCAAACACCTTTTCAATGCCTTGACTCCTGTATGTGTATGTTCGCAGAAAAATAAGAGTCTCAAAATGAAAAAAAACATAGGGTCTAGATAAGCACATAACGCCTTTGGAGAGGTTGTTTTGTGTTGTTGAGAGACGGTACATCTGTATTTTTGCCCGCTGGCGCTCTTGCCTCCCACGCCGAGTTTTATGTAAACCTTGACTATTTCGAGCGCATTGAGAGCAGGAAGAAGCCTATAGACGATCCTTCCTATTCTCTTGACGTTGTTTTGGCTCGCTGTGGCCGCCACATAGACAATGCCCCTTTCCGCGCCAAAATGAAGCGCATTCATGAGTCCCGCCCTGAGAAGTATTACTACACCCTCAAGAACACTGGCCGCGACGTTGTTTTGATGTCCCAGAATGTCTATTCGACCATGAAGCGCGAGTATTCCC
>Ga0209755_10000755_pt1 | contig 56527 bp, 50 predicted proteins | sample TergutCo191P1_FD_187301 | JGI IMG/M metagenome (GOLD analysis project Ga0209755, IMG submission 187301) | Cornitermes sp. P1 segment gut microbial communities from Petit-Saut dam, French Guiana - Co191P1 (SPAdes) (version 2) | ecosystem: Host-associated > Arthropoda: Insects > Digestive system...
ATCCTACATGGACAAGTATAATCCGTCCCGATGAAGACTTTAAAAGAAATGTGGAAATATGGGATGATTCTTATAAAGAAGCATCCGGCTATCTTATAACCGGAACTTTAACTAACAAGACAGGAAATTGGTCGCCTGAGACTGAGACAATAACAGAATACGTTTACTTAAGTCCGGACAATAAGAATTTTATATTTTGGTATAATTTTTATATAACAAATTATGTATTAAGAAGAATAAATTAATAATCCACTGATTCCTAAGATAATTAAAGATGAATATCTAATTTATAATAGTGAAGAATTATAGTTTAATATGATATAAAGCGCTGTATTTTTAATAGACTTTAAGGATTCTATTGGTAATGGTTCTATTTTTTAGGTATAAAAAGAGATAATGAACCATCAATTGATCATAGCCTAAAACTAGTTATGTGCAATTGCGCCTGGGTGTATGAAAAAGTATACAGGTAAAATTAATTGACAAATGATATAAATTATAATATTATTTAAAAATGCCAGAATTAAGTCGTTTCTTGGGTATGTCCAATGGGCTGAAATGCATAAAGAAGAATTATTGGATGATTGGAATTTAATACAAAAGACCGGTAAATTTAATAAAATACAACCATTGGTTTAAGGAGGAAGAAATGATTCATGTAATAAAAGCAGAATTAAAAAATGATTATAAAATAAATGTTGAATTTAATAATGGTATAATGGGAATAATAGATTTTAAAGAAAAACTAGAAAGTGATCATAGAGAAATAATAAAAGAATTATTGGATAAAAAATTATTAAAAACAGTAAAAGTAAAATTGAATACTTTATGTTGGGATAATGAAGTTGATTTTGCGCCAGATTATTTATATGAACAAATAAAATCAATTAATAAAAAAGTAGCATAAAAGCGCAACTGCACATAACAAACGGTAACTGCAAAATGTCCTATTCGGGCATTTTGGATATATGATATTAGATATTTACAAAATAAATACATTGAGATAGAATCAAATAAAGGAACTTATTGATTATTCCATTGAAAGTAATAATGATTCAGTTGATGAATATATATTAACAAATAAACAAAAAATAATTATGATGCCATTTTTTGAATTATTAAATTTAATTTCTATTTCTGAATATTTTATAGAATTAAAAAAACAACCAAACGTTATTGCATTTTCAATTAATTATGTAAATCTAGTAAAATATTCACCTGAAAAAAAATATATTCATGTAAATATTAACTTTTATACAGATAAAAATACTGGAGGATTTTCACGATATAATAATAAATATAATTTTTGGGAATATTCTAATATTGCAATATATACAATTAATGACTATAATTTTTTGGGGTTTCATTTTGAATAAAATAAAGATAATTATCTAATTTATATCAGGATATTGTGTCCTTAGAAATTAATAATTTCAAGATAACCATTGATCGCCGGCGGCGCCCTAGCAACGGCGCAATACGAGTGTACTGTTTTGGTCTAATGTTTTTTTTTAATTTGGTGCCAGTCTCCCACGCTGCATCCGGCGTACCGTTATCCACAAGTATGTTGCAAAATATGGGTGCCTGCTACCTTTGCGTTGCATTAGCGTTCTATTGACTAACACTAATTAAAGTGGTACATTGAAATTATGTATATGGAGGCAATATGATACTAGATGTTATTAAAATAACAGGTGGAAAAGGTGTTTGTTTTCCTTCTTCTGTAATTGATGCATTTAATATAAATGATAAAATTATCATGGAAACCAGACAGAACGAAATAATTCTTACTACTGCTGAACGCAACTCTCCAAGAAAAAATTGGGATGAAGCATTTAAAAAAATGCACCAAAACGGAGACGATAAACTTTATTTTTCCGAGAATAATTCCGATTTCGAATGGGAATGGAAATGAAAATAAAACAATACGAAATTTTCTAGATTAACCTTGATCCTACTATAGGTAGTGAAATACAAAAAACCAGACCCGGCGTAGTAATCTCTACGAATAATATGAACAACAACATAGATACTATAATCATCGCTCCGCTTACTACCAAGTCACATGATTATCCCACAAGAATGAAAACAAATGTCGCAGGAAAGGACTGTTGGGTAGTCCTCGATCAAATAAGAGCAATAGATAAAAGCAGACTAAATGGAAAAATAGGCGAACTGGAAAAAAGTGATATTACAAAAATTAAAAATATTATTAACGAAATGCTTGTTGAATAATCTTTTAGGTAATGAAATAATATTAGATTTCCAGAATATCTTACAAAGAGACGCAAAGGCACTCGTTCGTAGTAAAATTTCATGTCAGTCTCCCACGCTGCATCCGGCGTATCGTTATCCACAAGTACGTTGTAAAATATGGGTGGCTGCTACCGTTGCGTCACCGGAGGTGCCCCTACCTCCCATGCGTGTATTTAGTACGATATTATTGCTCTTCTTAATTCCGGATTGAGCTGGTATATAGCACGGGCAAAAGAATCAGCAGCAAACTCTTCCTCTTCATCGCCGTTGATTAAATCTCTGTACGCAGCGGTTACCGCATTTGCCGTATTTCTATTTGGATTAAGATAAAACGCGGTTATCAGATTTATCAAACCGTCTCGTTCAGAAGCAGACATAGCAACAGCAGGCAGCATGGCGGCTTGCGTGCGAACAAAGTTTACAGCGTCTCCGGAAAAATCTCTGCTGGCAGACATAGCGGATAATAATGCACCCGGTGTTTGAGCGGAGAGTTCCTTTCTGATATTTCTCGTTTCACTTGCATATCTCAATGTATATTGTCCAGTTTGAGAGTTACGAGTCAATACACCGCTATAAGAACTTGCCTGCTTGTTGATAATATTTTCTATAAAAAACCTCATTTCATTAAACTCCTCGGTCACTATATCGGCGATAAAGGCACGTATGCCGTCGCGGTAATGAGCTTCTATCTCGGCACGGGTAACATTTTTACGGTCGGTAATAAATTTCAGCATGCCTTCATAACGCCCGACGGCGGCTGTTGAGGTCGCTGAGCCTGTCGAAGCGCCGAGAAAACGCAGCACCTGCAGCTCCTGAAACACCGCCGAGCCGAGCTTGAGGTCGGCTTGTTTGGGATTATCTGCAGGAAGCATCTCTATAGCTTGTGCGGGACGAATATCTATAACTCCTGCAGAATAAGATAACAACGCAATCTCTAGCGGAATATCTACCAACATATCATCGCCACCTAAAGCAGCAACTCTATCATAATAGTCAAAATCAGTAGATGCTAACTCATATTTTAAATCAAACTCATTATTTTTTAAAAAATATGCCGCATATCTATTTACATTCAACAAACTAACATCTGCCATGAAAGGTAACGCACCAGTGCCTGACACTGAAACACTATTGTGTCCTCTGTCCTGCCCATACGCTATATATAGCGTACATAACATTAATATTCCTAAAAATGAATGCTTCATCACAAATCTCCTATTTCGTCTAAACGCTTAGATAAAATAATATTATATAAGTGTATAGTATTAATTTTCCATCGTTTCATTCTATTTCATAAGTGCAAGCATTGAAATTATTGCATCCATCGGCTCGAACCTGATTTTTTATACTGTAAAAATTACAGTAGTATTTTTTTCATGGGGTGTTATACTGCAGCCGCAAGTTCCTTTTGCACCATTTCGCTGATTAAATCACCCTGAGTCTTATGCATGGCTTTTGCCTTTTCACTTAAATATTCGGCAGTAGCACTATCGACACGAACCATTGGAATACGAATTCTGGCTTTTGAAGGATATACCTTCAGCGGATTATTTGTATAGTATTCATCCAGCGCAAATGCGTCTTCCCCTATCACTGTAACGGGCAATCCCTGTATTGCAGGCGGAATGTTAACTGTCTGTCTTGTCCCTGTGTACCCGGTAATGGTAATTGACTTTCCGTCGCTGCTGCGCGCTACGGTAAAATCGCTTTCGGGGTTGAATTGCGCGTAAGCGCAGACTGCCATTGTAAGCAGCAGGACAGCAAAGATTGATTTGGGGTTCATTGTGTGTCTCCCGTGTTGAGTGGTGTTTTTTTGTCTAAAAAGCCTATTTTTTCTGACATTGTTTGATTATATTTTTTTTTAAGATTTTTAACAAGGTAATTATATTGGAAATATTGTGTTAATTGATTTCATTAGAAGCAGAAAAATAATAATAGGGAAAATATTGATATAAGCAGAATTCATTTACTGTTTGCGTTTAAATATTTACCGGCGTTAAAAGGCTGCATCAAATTGCTCATGGACTCATTGTTAATAATTGCCTTAATAATCTGCGAAGCAAGTTCCGCAGACTGCACAATTTCTAAACCGGGAATGTTTTGTTTATAAGCGGAGCAGCAGACAGTGTCAGTTACAATCATGCGGTTTAATAAACCTTCTTTGCAAAGCGCTTCCAGCTTATCAACGGCAGGCGGCGAAAAAAGCGCGTGAACGGAAATAATATTTATTTCTTTTGGTTTTAAATTGACAAGGACGCGGATCAGTTTTTCCACGGAGCCTGCGGTATCTATCATGTCGTCTACAATCCAGAGATTTTTTCCTTCTACCGGGTCTGCCGAAAGTATATTTATGGATTCAATCGAATTGGGTTTTGAATAATCACGCTGTTTATGCGCTACAACAAGAGGAGCGCCGAAGGAGTTCGCGAATACGCGCGCGAGTTTTTCGCCGCCTGCGTCAACAGAGCAGAAAGCCCAGTTATTTCTTACTTCGTTTTCCAGAATATCCACAGTTTTTATATATCTATCGCAAAGATATTTTTTTAATAAAGTCAGCGCCGGAATGTCGTCTATCGCGCATTTGGAAGGGTCTACCATTGTTTTAGATTTATCTGAATGAAGCTGAAAAGTAACAATGTGATCTGCGCCCAGGCTTGAAAGAGTTTTTAAATGCACCCACAAACCTACGGAACTCCGCCTCATTGTGCGGTCGGAGCGCGAACAAGAAATAAAAGGTTCAAAAACAATTACACTGTTTGCCTGACAGCGGATAAGCGCGTCAATGGCGTGGTACAACTCCATTTTCGCTTCTTCAACCTCGATACCGGCTTCATTTCGCGCGCTTGAGGAAAAAAGTATAACATCCCTTCCGCGGATAGAATAATTAACGGAGACTTCCATTTCCCCGTCCGCAAAACGGTCAGTATTCAACAAATCAAGCCCGTTTATCTGATCCGCTATTTTAGAGAAACTTATATATTTCGACAAATATTGAATTACTCCAGAAGCGTAATTCTTCATGGATCGTGTCGCGCACACTATAAAAGGGTTCATAGTTTATTATCTCATTTACAATGATAATTTGTAAATATCCCCCTAAATTGACAAATATATAAACATTACCAATTTTTATAGCGTATGCACGCAGATCTCCGGCGGGGTGTCGGCGGCAAAGCGTCGCATATGCGGAGCATGTGCGGCGTTTTGGCGGCCAACAGGACCCCCGAAAATATATCTACGCATACGCAGTAATAAAAACGTAATAATTCAAATATATACTTAACAATTATGTAGTAAAACCTTGACAAATTTTTATAAATATGCTACGATTTTTCAAGTTTCGGTCAAGCGCCACGCATATACGCGCCATATATAGGGGAGGAGATAATCATGGCTAAGTCAAGTGACACTGAAAAAACCAGGGGCAATCCAAACGCATCAAGCGAAGAGAAAGCAAAAGCCCTGGAGGCGGCCCGGCTTCAGATTGAAAAGCAATTTGGCGCGGGATCATTAATTAAACTGGGGACGCATGACGCGGCTTCAGGCATCGAGGTAGTGCCGTCAGGTTCTATACTTCTGGATGAAGCGCTGGGCATCGGCGGCTATCCAAGAGGGCGCATTATCGAGATTTTCGGACCGGAATCATCGGGAAAAACGACTCTTGCGCTTCACGCAATCGCCGAAGCGCAAAAACTGGGCGGAAACGCGGCATTTATCGACGCGGAACACGCTTTAGACCCTGTTTACGCCAAGAATTTAGGCGTAAATATCGACGATTTATGGGTTTCCCAGCCTGACAACGGCGAACAAGCGATGGAAATCACGGAAAGCCTTGTCCGTTCAGGGGCAGTGGATGTAATCGTTGTAGACTCTGTCGCGGCGCTTACCCCACAATCGGAAATTGAAGGCGAAATGGGCGATGCCCAGATGGGTGCGCAGGCTCGCCTAATGAGTCAGGCATTGCGCAAACTAACAGCTACAATCGGCAAATCGCGCACAATTCTTATTTTCATCAACCAAATCCGCATGAAAATCGGCGTCTTTTTCGGCAATCCCGAAACCACCACAGGCGGAAACGCGTTAAAATTCTATTCATCTGTAAGGCTGGAAGTCCGTAAAACGGAAACAATCGAAGTCAGCAAGGACGCAGACGCCATCGGCAACAGGGTGCGCGTAAAAGTTGTTAAAAACAAGGTAGCGCCGCCTTTTAGAAAAACGGAAATCGAACTTATGTTCGGAAAGGGCATTTCCGCTACAGGCAGCCTTTTGGACTGCGCTGTAAAATACGAAATTATTAAAAAGAGCGGCGCCTGGTATTCCTACAACGAAGAAAAAATCGGGCAGGGCAGAGACAACACAAGAGACTACCTCGAACAGCGCCCGGATTTTATGCGGGAATTAGAACTAAAACTCCGCCGGCAAATTTTCCCCGGCAGAGAATTTCCGCAATTGAAAGCAGCCGCGGAAAAGTCAGGCAAGAGTGCTAAACCGGCAAAAGATGAACCTAAAGCGGAAGCAAAAGCGGAAGCAGACAAATAATGATTCAAGATTAAAGTAAAGAAGGAGATTTCCAATAAGAAATTAACCAAGGGGTGCCATTTAAGCACTCCTTCCAACAAAATTGGCATTCTGCTATAATGTTGTCCATGGAAGTCAAACAAGACCACCGTAATTTTAAACTAAGCGATTTCGAAGGTCCTTTGGATCTCCTTCTTTACATGATCCGCAAGAACGAAATTAACATATATGATATCCCGATAGCCCAGATTACAGAGCAGTATATCGATTATCTCCGCGAAGCCGAAGCTGTAGAACTTGAAGATTTAACCGCTTTTCATTCAATGGCGGCAACATTGCTGTACATTAAAAGCCGCACATTGCTCCCGGTTGAAATGGATGAGGATTCCGGCGAAGATCCGAGAGCAGAACTTGTTGAGCGTTTGATTGAATATCAAAAATACAAGAAATTATCGGAACTCATGGAAGAAAAAGAAAAGGAAAATGAGTGGATTATAGAAAGAAAGAGACTCCAGCAAAATCTGCCTTTCGCGGATGACGATTTATGGGAAAAGGTGGATATTTGGGATCTTTTAAAGACATTTTCATCTTTTACAATCAACCTGCCTGCCGAGAGAATAATTGATCTTTACGAGGAAGTATCCGTAAACGAAAAAACAACTCTGCTTTTTGAATACCTTGAAAATAAAAAAGAATGTCTCTTCACTGATTTAATTAAACGAGCAGGTTCCCTTGACGCAGTCTGCGCGTTTTTAGCGGTTCTGGAAGCCGCGAAATTGAGGCTTATTTTCATCTTTCAAAACCGCCTCTTCGGTGATATTCTTATAAGACCGAATAATAATTCATTTCCGGGCAATGCCGCATAACGGAGTATCAAGGTGAGCGAAAACATTGAAAAAGAAACAGGATTAATCGAAGCAATTCTCTTTATGGAAAGCGAACCTGCCGATGAGGGAATGATAGAAAGAATATCAGGGCTTCCAAAAGAAACAGTTGCTTTAGCACTCGAAAATTTAAAGGAAAGATATATTTCTTCTGACTGCGGACTTGAGATTGCGGTAATCGGCGGCGGATATAAAATTTCCGTTAAGCGCGAATATTGGGACAATTTAAAAGAAAGGTACGGCAGAAAAAATGAAGGAAAAATTTCCCGCGCCGCGATGGAAACGCTCTCCATTGTCGCGTATTCACAGCCGATAACAAGAGCGGAAATAGAAAAAATCCGCGGAGTTTCCGCTGATAACATGATACGGCTTCTTTTAGAAAAAGGTTTTGTCCGCGAAGTCGGCAAAAAAGATATACCGGGCCGTCCTGTAATGTACGGCACTACAAAAGAATTCCTTAAACAGTTTCATTTAAATTCCATTTCTGAACTTCCGAAACTAGGCGAAGGCGATATAGAAAAGTTTGAGCTTGAGGGGGAAAAGTATTAGCCTGCAAGATGAGAATCATCGTCTGCCCGAAATTATTTCCGGAATGCGGTTACAGGTTTATCTTTCCCATTCGGGAGTTGCGTCAAGAAGAGCCGCGGAAGATATTATCACTAAAGGAAGAGTATCAGTTAACGGCGTGATAATCACGTCTCAAGGGTGCAAAGTAAAAGACGGCGATGTTATTCTTCTTGACGGAAAACCTGTTCAGCCTGAAAGTAAAATACTATACCTTGCATTAAATAAGCCGTCGGGCTACATTTGCAGTTCAAGCGATCCGCAGGGACGGCCTCTTGCGCTCAGCCTTTTGCCGTCTTCGATTACAGAAAGACTTTACAGCGTAGGAAGGCTCGATTTTTTATCCTGCGGACTTATCTTTTTTACAAACGACGGAAATTTCGCAAGCCGTCTCGGGCATCCGAGTTCTGAACTTGAAAAAGAATACATTGTAGAAGCGACAGGCGTAATACCGGACGAAGTGACTGATGCGTTTAATTCAGGCATAACGGTAGACGGCGAATACTATAAGGCAAAATACGCTGAAAAAACCGGCAGAAAAACAATTCGCATAATTCTTGTTGAAGGTAAAAACCGAGAAATCCGCAGGGTATTTTCACACTTTCACCTGCATCCATCCCGCCTGCGCCGTGTTAGAATCGGCACAGTTACTTTAGGAGATTTAAAAGAAGGTAATTCCAGGTCTTTAGCGGAGAACGAAATTATGGAATTAAAAGGGGTATAATTATGGTAATTGCCATTGACGGGCCGGCGGGGTCGGGGAAAAGCACTATAGCAAAAATGCTTGCGGATAATTTAAAGGGAGCCGACGGGCAGCCGTTTACATATATTAATTCGGGGAAATTGTACCGCGCTATTACTTTGGGCTGCCTGCGGGCAAAAATCGATACTTCTGACAGCGAAAAAGTGATAAAATTTGCCAAAAACATCAATATCGGCTATGAAAAGACCGAAGTTTTTATAGATAATGAGAATGTAACGAATCTGCTTCATACTGATGAAATTGACAAATATTCGGCGCCGCTTTCGGCTATTGTCCCTGTAAGGCACATAGTGAATGATTTAGTGAGACATCTCGCAAACGGGCGGAATATAGTCGTGGAGGGCAGGGATATGACCACTGTGGTCTTCCCAAACGCGGAGCACAGGTTCTACCTTGACGCGTCCGCTGATTCTAGAGCAATGAGGCGCTTCGGGCAGGGGGTGTCGAATCTCAGCCTTCAGGAGATAAAAACCGCCATATTAGCCCGTGACGAAATAGACAAGAATAAAGCCGAGGGAAGCCTTAAAATAGGGGAAGGAACCCAATATTTGGATACCAGTGACTTGACGATTATTCAAGTTTATGAGAAATTGAAAGAGGATATAGACTAATAAATAAGGAAAGAGAAGAAAATGGCTGAGAGGGAAGTGGGCACGGGCACGAGTCCGGCAAAAGACGGAGAGAACATTCAAACGCAATTGCAGGAAGAATACCTGAAGACTCTTGAGCAGCTTGAAGAAGGCCAGCTCGTTGAAGGCAAGGTAATTCAAGTTACCTCGGATCAGGTATTCATAGACGTAGGTTACAAATCTGAAGGAAAAATTCCAATTTCGGAATTTTCACAGATTCCAAATATCGGAGATCCGGTATCTGTTATTCTTATTTCAAAAGAAAACAAATACGGCGAAGTTATTGTTTCAAAACAAAAAGCGGACGCGAAACTTTTCTGGAAAAATTTGCGTCAGGCATTTGCCGACAAACAGCCTGTTGAGGGCGTTGTCGAAAAACAGGTTAAAGGCGGCTTTGATGTCAACATGGGCTGCACAGTGCACGCGTTCCTTCCTGTGAGTCAGGCCGACGTTCAAAAGCTTGACAAGCCTGAAAAAATTCTTAAATCAAAAATACTTGTTTATGTTGAACGTCTTTATTCAGACGGAAAAATAAATATTGTTGTAAACAGGCGCAAGTTCATGGAAGAAGATCTGGATCGCAAACGCACAGATTTCTTCGAGAACACTCCAATCGGCACCGATGTTACAGGTGTTGTAAAAAGTTTCACCTCATTCGGTGCGTTCATAGATCTCGGCGGATTCGACGGACTTCTTCACATCAACGACATGAGCTGGGGGCACGTTACAAGGCCGAAAGACTTTGTAAAAAAAGGCCAGGAAATAAAATTAAAAGTTATCCGCATAGATCGCCAGGAAAAAAGAATCAATCTTTCTTTAAAACATTATTCGGATGATCCGTGGGTTCACTTCGAGGAAAAATATCATGTTAATGATGTTGTTAAAGGAAAAGTTACAAAATTAACAGACTTCGGCGCGTTCATTGAGCTTGAAGAAGGTATCGAAGGTCTTGCGCATATTTCTGAATTTTCATGGCTTAAAAAAGTTCAAAAGCCTCAGGATCTCGTTAAGGCAGGCGACATGGTCGAGTGCATGATCCTCGGTTACGATCTTCAGGCGGGGAGGGTGTCGCTCGGACTGAAACAGGTTCAGGAAAATCCTTGGACCAGCATCCATGAAAAATATCCTTCAGGAACAAGGATTACGCGCAAAGTTGTCAAAGTAACAAACGCCGGCGCGTTTATCGAACTTGAAGAGGGCATTGACGGTTTCCTGCATTCCGATGATATGTCATGGACAAAGAAAACCAAAAACTTCGGTCTTGCTGTTGGTCAGGAAATTGAAGTTATGGTTTTATCTGTTGATTCAGATAATAGAAATATAAAACTCGGCATAAAACAATTATCAGAAGATCCATGGAAAGATTTCAATGAAAATTACAAACCGGGATCTCCTGTAGAAGGAGAGGTCGCCTCAATTACCGATTTCGGAGTATTCCTCAGAGTTCCAGGCGGTATTGAAGGTCTTATTCACAAAACCAATCTTACCGAAAACCGCGATGACGATCCTGATGAAGCTCTTAAGAAATACAAAGTGGGCGACAGGATTAAGGCGGTTGTTCTTGAGGTTCAAAGCGATAAGCAGAAGGTCGCTTTTTCTATCCGTGATTATCAGAAAAAGATACAGCGCGATGATTTATCCCGTTATATGGCCAAGGAGGAATCTTCGGACTCAACCTATACCCTGGGCGCTGTTTTTAAATCAAAAAGCAACGGCGCTGATGATTCCTCAGATCCGGCTAAAGATGCCTGAGGCATCTTGGGACGACTGCTTTAGACGCAAACATGCTGTCAAAGATAGATGCAAATAAATTTCATACTCTCATAGAGCTGAACTCTCTGATCAACTCAAATTATAAGGACATACACAGTCTTTTATCGAGGATCATGGAGTCCGCGACCCGTCTTTCCGAAGCCGAAGCGTCCAGCCTTTTGCTGATGGATAAGGAAAAAAACGAACTCTATTTTGAAGTCGCGTTAGGCTCAAAAGGAGCCGAGGTTCAGAAATACACAGTAAAACTCGGAGAAGGAATCGCAGGATGGGTCGCGCAGAATAATAAATCCCTGATTGTAAATGATGTTCAAAATGACAAACGTCATCTCAGCACAATCGGAGAAGAAATAAATTTTAAATCGAAAACCATTATGGCAGTTCCAATGAGAGTAAAAGACGATTGCATCGGCGTTTTGGAAGTAATTAATAAAAAGACAGAAGAAGGTTTTTCGCAGGATGATATTGAGTGGCTTGAAATCTTCGCGAATCAGGCTGCGCTCGCGATTGATAACGCGAAGAACATGGAAGAAGCGCGCACAGAAATTCAAACATTGCAGGATCAAATTCAAACGGATCAATATCATACGATAATTACAAAGAGCGCTGTGATTCTTGAAATAATGGAACTTATTGATAAAGTTTCAAAGACCGACTCTTCCGTTTTGCTTTTGGGGGAAAGCGGGGTAGGCAAAGAATTATTCGCGGAACAGATACATTTAAAAAGCGCGAGAAAAAAAGCGCCGTTCGTAAGGGTTAATTGCGCCGCGCTTCCCGAAGGCTTACTGGAAAGCGAACTTTTCGGACATGTTAAAGGCGCTTTTACAAACGCGATCTCATCAAGAAAGGGCAGATTTGAACTTGCGAACTCAGGCACAATTTTTCTTGATGAAATCGGTGATTTGCCTTTATCCCTGCAGGCGAAAATTCTTCGCGTTATCCAGGAAAGAAAATTTGAAAAAGTGGGTTCGGATGTTACGATCAACGTAAATGTGCGTATAATCGCGGCGACAAATAAAGACCTTGAAGATGAAGTTCAAAAAAACGCGTTCAGAAACGACCTTTATTACCGCCTGAATGTTCTGCCAATTTACATCCCGCCTCTTCGACAGCGCACTGAAGATATAGGCGAACTTGCTCAATTTTTCCTTAGAAATTTTATGAGAGACACAAAAAAGCAATTTAAAGGGTTTTCCAACGAAGCTATTAACGCGATGCTGTCTTACTCATGGCCCGGCAATGTCCGCGAACTCCAAAATTGCATTGAACGCGCCTGCGTAATCTGCAAAAATGACTGGATTGAACGCGAGGATTTATTCCTTAAAACAGGTTTCGGCGACGGAGAGGAAGATGTAACGGAACGTAATTTAAAAACGGCGATAAATGTCTTTAAATCCAATTTTATCCGAAAAGTTCTTGATGAAAATAACTGGAACCAGACAGAAACCGCAAAAGCCCTTGTAATTCAGCGCACTTACTTGTCAAGATTGATAAAAGAGCTTAAAATAAGTAATCCCAAGGAGATATAATGCAAAACGACAAAGAAAAAACAAACACAGGCGATAAAATAAACGATTTTGTCCAAAGAAACAGAAAGGGGATATTTATCACATTGGGGACTGTAATAGCCCTTTTAATCGCCGTAGTCGCTTATTTTTCGTTAAGCGATAATTTGAATAAAAAGGCAATTTCCAGATTGGATGAACTTGGAGCAAGATACGCGGACATGCAATTCTTCGAAGATGAAGATTATTTTACAGAGGAAGTAACCCTCTTTCTGGACGATATTTCAAAATTCGCGTCTAAAAACAGGGGATATCCCGGAAGCAAAGCATGGTCGTATATTGCCCTTATTTATTCCGGCAGAAAGGACTGGCAGAACGCGCAGGAAGCATGGCTTAAGTCGGCAAAAATAGGAGATAAAACATACCTGGGACCTATCGCGCTGTTTAACGCCGCGGCGGCAGCAGAAGAACGGGGAAATGAAGATGAAGCGATAGAACTTTTGCAAAAATGCATTGCCCACAAGTTTGAATTTCCCGCGGCTCCAAGAGCGCAGTTTTCCATTGGAAGGCTTTATGAACAGCGGGAAGATTTTGATTCAGCGCTTGAAGCGTACCGCGCCGTATTGATTAATTGGCCGCAGATGCCCGTCTGGCAGCATCTTGCAAGAAGCCGGATTACAGCCATTGAGGTAAAATGAATCTATTAAAGAGGGCAGCGCTTTTAATTGCTGTTCTTTGCAGTGTATCCTGCGGGATAGAAGAATTTTACTACCTTCCTGAAGCGAGAGAAGCCTGGATTACAAGAAATTTTAACACCAACGCTGAGATAAGAATCCCCGCGAATTATTTAAATAGCTTTAATTATTCCTCCGGTTATGTAATTTTTTACCGCATATATTTGAGTAATTTGTCCGACGGTTTATTGTCAAATTACGCTTCAATTAACACAACATTATCCAGCGATTACAGATATTTTGAACCTTATACAGACCCAACGACAACAACAACGCTTGAAGCGAACACATTCAGAAGCAGAAGTTATTATGAAATCGAAATTGAAAACGCCGCTATAGGCGATACGGCGCTTTCAAAAAACGGCGCGACATTCACCATCAATTTTCCGGCTGTAGGAGATTTACCGTATATTTCATACAATGGGAATGATTATCCGCTTCTGCGATCAACAGGAGGAGGAGCTTTTTTTCCTGAACCTAACCGTTACTTTTTAAACACAGATGTAATCAGAGACAACGCCAACGCGACATCCACTATAAACGCAGATGTCCAGCCGGTTTCAGCAGCCGCTTTCGCGTATGTTTCAATGTACATTGCCGCGGCAGGGCAAAACCCCATCAATTTTAACAAGATATACGGAAAACCCGCGCATATTAACATCTTCCAGTTAACAAGAGATCAGTAAAAAGAACAGAACAGTAAAAAAACGGGTATTACTAAACCATATATTTTACTATTCATAATGTATATTCTGTCTACTATAATCTATGTAATTGCTGGAGTTATTCGTATAAGAATTTGTAAACATCAAAATACGATGCCCATCCATCTGAGCCGTTAATAATATTTCTGGAAAGAACTTCGCTGCGTGTTAAATCAAAGACGGACTTTATATCATTTTCGATCCGCGCCTTCCTATAATTTTTTTCTTCTTTGGCAAGTATATAATCGTGTCCTTCTTTATTTAAATAAGAAAAACCCCACAACAAGGATGACAATGAATGTTTTTTCATTCCGGTTTTTATTAAATAACATTGCGCGTCTTTTATTTTAATGCCCTCCGGTAAATTGTTATTCAGGCTTTCAAGGAAATTATTTGTATCCGCGGGTGCTGAAAAATCAACAGACGCAGTTTCATACAGCGCGGTAATTCCTGTTGATAACGGAGAGGCAAATTCCATCTTCGCAAGCGGGTTAAAACCCTGCGTATACAAAACAGGAATTATAGCTCTCCTGAAGGACATTGAAAAAATCTCTATAAGACTTAAATGGCCGTGAAAAACGGCGCTCCCTTCCTTTGAAAAACTAAATAACACCCTGTAAATCGGCGGATCGCTTGTTTTAATAATATTCTCATTGTTAACCTGATTATTGTTGTGGTTAACCAATGCCTTTCTTGCAATAACCGGGATTTTTTTAACTCCTAAAGACGAATTGCAAACACCGCAAAGAAAACAATTTTCGCCGCACTTGCCGCCGAGAACTGAGTTATAGGATTTTTCAAGTTCTTTTTTTAGGTATTCTTCCGTAACGCAAGAATCTATTATTTTTTGCCAAGGACTATCATTCCTGCCTGAAAAAACATAATTTGTATAATCATGATTTTTTTCAAAAATCTCATTCCATTTATCCCTGTTAATAAACTCAGACCAAGGATCCAGCCTGCTTCCCTCTTTCCATGCCTCTTCGCACAGATAACCCGCTTTTTCATCTCCCCGGCTTAAAAGGCCTTCTATCTTTGAAATAAGCGTATCTGAAATGCTTACCTTATGTCCGAGCGGTTTTAATTTTGAACGAATAAATGAAAGTTTGCTTTCTGCCGTTTCGCTGTCCATCTGGGATGCCCGCTGATAGGGAGTATGAGGCTTGGGGATAAAAACGCCGATATTAATATTAAAATTCATTCTTGAATTGCGCCCTATATCCGTTATGAATGATACGATTTCTTCTTCCTCATTTTCCGAATCAGGAAGCGGAAGTCCTATCATGAAATAAAATTTCGCCTGCTTCCATCCTCTTTTTTTAGCTTCCCGAATTATTTCTATAACAGAATCACGCGTTACTTCTTTATTAATGGACATCTGCCATGCGTCTATTGGCGTTTCTACCGCAAAAGTAATGCCGCTTTTTCTTGTTACGGAAATTTTTTCCAGAAGGGATAACGAAAAACCTGAAACTTTCAGCGAAGGCAGCTGGAATGATATGTGCGAATCCTTGAATTGATTATTAAGTTCATCAACTAAATCTTCGATGCCGCAGTAATCGCCTGAAGAAAGCGATGAAAGGCTTATCTCCTGCCAGCCTCCTTTTTTTACCATTTCATTTACCTGGGAAACAATCAATTCTCTGTCTTTTTGTCTTTGCGGCCTGTACCAAAAACCCGCGTGGCAAAAGCGGCAGCCGTTAGGGCAGCCCCTCATTATTTCCACCGCTCCGTGATTTTGAATTATTTTCATGCTTGGAATCGGATACACGGCAGCGTCGTGCGAAAATTCTTTTGCTATTGCGCGCGCCGCTTTTTCTTTTCCTTTAACCCAGACATTCGGATGAGACGCTATTTTTTCAAGAAGAGATTCTCTTCCCTTCCCCGCTTTTTTATCTTGTGCAAGTTCCTGAACAAGTTCAAAAAAACCGGCTTCCGCTTCCCCAATCCAGAATGCGTCAATATAGGGAGAAAAAGGCAATGGATTTGAAATGGCAGGTCCGCCGGCGATAACGATTGTATTGTTTTCCTTTCTTTCAGCGCTGTGAATGGGAATTGATGAGACATCCAGCATTGTCAATATTCCGTTTAAACCTAGCTCGTAACCGATTGTAAACATTAATAAATCCGCGCAGGAAAGCGCTATCCCGGTATCAAGACCGTATAAGGGAATGTTATTTTTGCGTAACAGGTTTTCAAAATCGGGAGCGGGAGCGAAAGCGCGATCGCATGAAATGCCATCCATGCTGTTCATCTTGTTATAAATAATACGCAGAGCCTGATTTCCCATTCCTATCTCATAAAGATCAGGAAAGGCTATTATTGTTTTAAAAAAATCATTTCTGTTTGCGAGCCTTCCCGCCTCTCCGCCTGTATAGCGGGAAGGTTTGTCTACTGTTAAAAGAAGACTTCCTAATTTTTCAATTGGATCTACATATACGGTATTTTCGCGGAAAAACGGCATCAACGGTTATACCTTCGCACATAAATGCTTAAAACAACTCCAATACCTATCATTGTCGCCAAAACAGACGAACCTCCGTAAGACATGAATAACAGAGGAAGACCTGTTATCGGCATTATACCCATTGTCATGCCGACATTAATTATAAAATGAAAACATATCATTCCGGCAAGACCGGCGCATATATATTTCGCGAAAGGATCTGTAACAGTTTTCATTGTAACAAGAAGCCTGTGGCAAATAAACATATAAAGCGCAAAAACAATTATTCCTCCCAAAAAGCCGGCTTCTTCGGAAAAAATTGAAAAAATAAAATCCGTGCTTTGTTCCGGTAAAAATCTGTAATGACTTTGCGTTCCCTGAAGGTATCCCCTGCCTGTCACTCCTCCCGCTCCTATCGCCGTTATCGATTGAATTATATTCCAGCCCGCGCCGCGCGGATCTACATTCGGATCCAGAAACACAATTAGGCGCATCAATTGATAATTTTTCAGAACGATACGCGCCGCGTACGAAGCGCCGAGAGAAAAAATCATGATTGCGGATGTAAACACAAGCCAGAAAAAATACCTCTTTTTAAATTTTAAATAGCCAAAAAGCGATATTACCGCGATAACCGCGAAAAATAAAACAGAAATAAAAATAATCTTTATGTTTGTAAGAGCGGAAATAAAAGGCAGTGATTTTCTTAGAATATATGTCTGCCAAAGAGGCAGAACCAGAAGAACTCCCGTTAAAGCGATACATGCAACCATAAAGCCGACATAGCGAATTGGAACGCCTGCCATGAATATCATTGTTATAAGTATCGCGATGTACACAAGAGCGGTTCCAAGATCGGGCTGAAGAAGAACTATAGCCATTGGTATAAAAACAATTACGCAGCTTATAAAAAACCGCGAGAACGATCCTCTGTTTCTGTCGGTATCTGCAAGAAAGCGCGCAAGCATTATTATAACTGAAATTTTTACAATTTCCGACATTTGAATTCCGATTGATCCGATTCTAAGCCAGCGCGATGTATTATAAATTAATTGTCCGAATAATAACGTATATATAAGTGGTATTAATGATAAAAGATAAATGTAAAGAGAAAGATTGTAAAATCTCCTGTAATTAATCAAAGACATGAATATCGCGATTACAAGCCCCGCCGATACCCAAATGATCTGTTTTAAATATTCGTTTGAAACCTGTAAACCCGCCGATGTTATTCCTGAAGAATATATAAACAATACGCCCAGTACCATCAATATCATGACAGATAACAGCAGTAAATAATCTATTCCAAGTATTTCCTTGAATTTCATTTAAACTCCTATCTTACCAAATGCTGAAAACCAAGCGATCTTACGGCTGAATCATAATCCTGTTTCGCGAAATAACCCTGATATATAATCGCCGTAACAAGCGTAGGATTGCTAATCTGATAATTTGAAGATTCAAAAATAACAGTTACTATTATTTGTTCATCCGTGTTTACGGCATTATAGGGAGCGTATGATGTAAACCATAAATGAAAACGATCATCAAGACCCATTTGCGCGGTCCCTGTTTTACCTGCGATTTGAACGGGAATTGTTCTTGAATTCAGAAATTGCGCCGTTCCCTGGCTTACAACCCCTCTCATGTCCTGGCGGACAAATTCAAATACTTCGGGAGTAATGTCGCTTTTATGAATTATCTGAGGGGTTACCACAGTTTCAATCGCCTGCGTTACAGGATCGCGCACTTCCTTTAAAACATGAGGCTTATAAATTACGCCGTTATTAACAACCATGCTGACCATGTTGCACATTTGAAGAGGCGTTACAAGCGTATATCCCTGTCCGATAGACATATTCATAGTGTCACCTAACTGCCATCTTTCATGAAAACGTCTTTCTTTCCATATTGGATTCGGAATAAAACCTTCTATTTCGCCTGGGAGATCGATGCCTGTAAATTTTCCGTATCCGTAATCTGTGGAAAAGTTTACTATTCTTTCAGCGCCTACATAATCTCTTCCTACGGTCATGTAATAAATATTGCATGAATCGGCAAGAGCGCCTTTTAAATTCCTTCTGCCGTGCCCCCATCTTCTTTCATGGCAATGCCACGGCCGTCCGCCGTAATTTATAACCCCGGTGCAGTTTACTGTCTGTTCAGGAGGAAAACAGTTATCCGCTAAAATTGACGTTGTCATAATTATTTTAAAAGTGGAAGCCGGAGGATAACTTGACTGAATCGCGCGGTTAAGAAGAGGTTTCGCCGGATCATCAATTAACGCTCTGTAATCCGATCCAAGGCTCTCCGTAAAAATATTAGGATTGTACCAGGGGTAAGAAACCATCGCGAGAATCTCTCCTGTAGACGGCTTCATTACCACAGCGCAGCCTATTTGCGATCCCATCGCTCTTTCCACAAGAGCCTGCAAGCCGCCGTCAATAGTTAAAACAAGGTTCTTGCCGATTTCGGGCGGCACTTTATTCACATTTTCGCTTCCGGCAATCCGCCTTCCTCTTGAATCGACAGTTCTTGTCTCCCATCCTGGTTTGCCTCTCAAAAGCGAATCATACTGTCTTTCAACTCCTGCTTTTCCAATAACATCTCCCTGCTGGTACCCCTGATTATAAAGCGTTGTTAGCTCATCACGCGTAATATCTCCCACATAACCTAAAATATGGGAGAGGCTTTGCACATTCACATAGTTGCGGACAGATTTAATATTCCACGAGATACCGGGCAGCGTATTTTTTCTTTCGGCGATAGCTGAAATTACCGCAAAAGAAACATTGGAAGCGATTTCTACAGGCTGATAAAGCTGTAAATACTGATTCGGAAGCCTTGATCTTATATCATTCGCTGAAATGCCTAGAATTGAAGATACGGATTCTATAACCTGCTCCATGCTTCCTCTGGGAACTTCAGCGGGGGTAATGCTTACCGCGAATGTGTCTCTGTTAACTACAAAAGGTTTATTGAAATTCCTGTCGTATATTTCTCCTCTTTGCGTAGGTATTAAATATGTTCTTCTAGAAATATCTTCCGCGCGCGTTCTGTAAATTTCTCCTGAAAGAATCTGCATTCCAAAAAGTCTTATTGAATACGCGGAAAAAACAACGACAAGGAGAATTCTAAAAACTATAACTCTTGCGCTGTGGCTTTCGTACATTTTAACTCCGTCCCGTAAGCATTGGCTTGAATTGCCTTAAAAGTAAAAATAAAAGCGGCGCGCTTAATACATTAAGAGCAAGTTCAATCCAGAAAACTTTATCAATAAACGAATACGCCGGTATTACAGAACCCATAATTAAATGAAGTATAAAAATTAAAATCGCCTTTATAATTGTCGCCAGAGCGCAGAGGATTGCGGGCATTACGATATAATCAAGAAAAAGAGCGCCTTTAAAAATACCGGCCAAAGCGCCGATAATCGTTCTTACAAGAGCGTTCATTCCAAGCGGTGATGCGGATAGAAAATCAATAAGCAAACCAGAAAAAAATCCGGAAACCTGTCCTGTCATTGTTCCGTTTACATAAGCGGAAAATACTAGAACACAAAGTGCAAGATCAGGAACTACGTTAAAAAAAGCAATCTTCGCGATCAGCGTTGACTGTAAAATAGCCGCGGCAATGCTTACAATAACAGTTAAAATAATGCTTCTAATCATTGTTTATTCCTGTTTATAAATGATTCGTTTCTTTCATTTTCAGATTCAAATGACTCGGCTTCAATTATAAAAATATATTCAAGCCTTGAAAAATCAATCATCGGCATTATTTCAACTTCAAGAGTAGTTTCGTATTCAAGAATGTTTACTCCGCTTACTCTTCCCATATTTATCCCTGAAGGAAAAATACCGCCCATTCCGCTTGTTATAACAATGTCACCTATATTAATTTCATCCCTCGCTCTTCTTGGGACAAACCTCATGATAAGCGAAGATTCGGAACTGCCCTGCCCTTCTACAATGCCTTCAAAACGCGATACCGAAAAACGGCATGAAACAAGTGAATTAACGTCAAACACGGGCATAACAAGACTTTCAAACATTCCTGTCTGAATTACTTTTCCGACAAGAGCCTGCGTGCCGTTCTGCCAGGCGACAACTGTCATATCATTTTTTACGCCTGAATAACTTCCTTTATTTATAACAATGGCTGAAAATAAATTATTAGGATCTCTTCCTGAAATTTGCGCCGGGATTCTTCGGTAACGAAGCGTTCTTGAAAAATCCAGCTGCTCTTTTAGTCTAATATTTTCCTGATATATCTCCGCATTGCTTCTTTCTATTTCTTCAAAACGATCAAGCTGCTTTAAAAGATCCGCGTGTTCTTTTCTTAAATTTGAAAGTTCTTTGATTGAAAGCACAGACCTTGATATAAAAGCCGATACTTCATATATGCCGTTCCTAATGCCTAAAAATGCGGAAAGACCCGCGTTTTTTACGCCGAAAATAAAATCTCTTCCTGAAATTAAGAGAAGCAAAGATGAAACTATAACAAGAACTACAAAAACAAAAACGGAAGAGTTTATCTGAGCGGCGGAAAACTTCGCGCCGCTTTTGCGAACATTGTTTCGCGGCATTCTGCCAAAGCCCCCCCCGCGCATATCGTTATCCGTTTAATCTGTCATAAATATTCTTTGTAAGGTCGGCGCCTTTTATGTAATCAAAATATTTGCCTGCTCCCAAGGCGACGCATATTTCAGGCTGTTCCGCGATTATCGCGGGAACGCCGGTTGCTTTCTGTATCAGCTTATCAAGTCCTTTAAGAAGAGAACCTCCGCCTGTCATTACAATGCCGCGATCTACAATGTCTGCCGCAAGTTCAGGCGGCGTTTTCCCAAGCACTGTTTTAATTGCGTCTATTATCTGCATTACCGGATCATTAAGCGCTTCCCTTACTTCCATGGAAGTAATCTGCAGCCTTTCCGGAAGACCAGTCGACGCGCTATTGCCTTTTACTTCCATTTTGTTGCTTATTTCGTCGGCTGAAGTAAAAGCGCTTCCAATTTCTATTTTTATGCGTTCTGCCATCTGCTCTCCGATAATAAGACTGTACTTGGTGCGTAAATACTTTATTATTGAATCGTCAAATTCGTCGCCGCCGATTCTCGGCGCGTCTGTTACTACCATTCCTCCGAGAGAGATAACGGAAATTTCCGATGTTCCGCCGCCAATATCAAGAATCATATGTCCTGCAGGCTCTCTGATCGGAATGTCCGCGCCGATCGCGGCAGCGAGACTTTCTTCTATTACGCGCACTTCTCTTGCGCCTGATTTATACGCGCATTCTTCAACAGCTCTTCTTTCTACTTCAGTTATACAGGAAGGAACTCCAATAACCATTCTTGGTTTTACCAAACGAAAACGCGGATATACGCGATCTATAAAACAGCGGATCATCTTCTCTGTTGATTCAAGATCCGCAATTACTCCGTCGCGCATTGGTCTTATAGCTATAATATTCTCGGGCGTTTTCCAGAGCATGCGTTTCGCGTCGGCGCCGACGGCAACAATTCTTTTTGTGCCGCGTTCTACAGCAACCACAGAAGGCTCATTTAATACAATGCCTTTCCCCTTAATGTAGATAAGTGTGTTACAAGTCCCCAAATCAATGCCTAAATCAGATGAATTGCCGCCAAACATGGCTACCTCCTATATATTTAGCCGCGCTCTTGCTTTCGCATGAGCCGGATCCTGTCTATATGCCATTCTCCATTCCGAACGAGCGCGGGTTGTATCGCCTCTAAGGCTGTAAAGTTCACCTAACTGATAACGCACTTCCGCGTTATCTCCGGATGTTTCTAAAATAGCCAAATACTGTTTTTCCGCGCTGTCAAGATCGCTGTAATTTTTATAAATTTCGGCTAACATAAAACGCGATAATACAACAGATTTTGAATCGGCGGAATGTTCAACACAGCGAAGCAAATAACTAAGCGCCGTATTATAATCTTCCATCGCCATGTATGAACGCGATATTGACAATAAAAGATTGTCGGAAGGCTGAACCCCGGGAACAAACGCTCTTGTAAACGCTTCTACGCTTTTTCTGTAATCGCCGTAAGCGGCATACGAGAGCCCGAGATATTCGGGTATATCGTTTGCCTCATAGGAAAGGTTATTCGCCGTCTCCAAATACTTAACCGCTAAATCCGAATATTCAACGCCTTTATAACCGTATGCTTTTCCAAGAACATAAAAAACTCTTCCGTCTTTAGCCGCTTCTTTTTGAATGAGAGCTTTTCTTAAGGAAAAAATACAATCATCAATGTAACTAATAGTATTTTGATTATTAATCTGGGAAATTCCCAGCTGATACGCTGAAAAACCATTTATGGTAAGTAAAAAATAATCAACAGGTTTTTCTATAAGAGATGTTTTGCTGATTTGAAAGACCTGCTCATAATCTCCGTCATTCCAAATGCGCAGAAGTTCGCGTCTTTCATTTGTTGTGTTGTTTTTTAACTGCATTATAATTAAAACTGACGCCGCAATTACCAAAATGGAAAAAAATACAATCCCAAACGCGCGAATTCTTTTGAGCAGATATATATGCCGTCCGTATTGGGACCATGATTTATCTTTATGCATAATGCTTAATCGGAATTCTATAGAAATTTCGGTATAGTGTCAATGAAATTCGCGTTTTATGCGAAAAAATACAGAAAATCGCCTTGTATATTTTCATGTAATGTCATATATTGAGCTTGTAATGAACCAGGCTGCCGCTCTTTAAGCATATTTTTGCTTATAAGGGAGGAAAGTCCGGGCTCCGCAGGGTATGATACCGGGTAATTCCCGGGCTTTAAGGTCTTTTAAGACTTTAAAGACAGACAGCGCCGCAGAAAATAAACCGCCAATCCTTTAACGGACTGGTAAGGGTGAAAAGGCGGGGTAAGAGCCCACCTCGGTATCAGCGATAATACCGGAAAGGCAAGCCTTATCAGGAGCAAAGTCAAATAGCGCACGGCGACCCGCCGGTTAAGCGCAGGTAGACTGCAAAAAAAAGACGGAAACGCCTTTTTAAGACAGATGGCAGCAGTGAACGTCCCGTAACTGGGATAACTTCACTTGAGTTTTGCGAAGCAAAACTCAAAGCTGCAAAGCCGAAGGCTTTGCAGCACAGAACCCGGCTTATGGTTCATTACTTTTTATTCTTCAGAATCGATATTGATGATTTCTTCTTCTTCCTCATCTTCATCGTATTCATCTTCTTCCGCTTCATCGAGATCCGAAAGAGCGCCTGTGTCTTCCGTATTGAAGATTTCTTCTTCGCCTTCCGGTGATTCTTCGTAATAAAGAATACGCGAACAATACGGACAGAATACAAACTCTTCTCCGATACGCACTTCATTCGCAAACTGAACAGGAAGAATCATATGGCATCCCATGCATACATTTCCCTTAATCGCTACAATGCCGATACCCATTTTGTTTTTAATGATTCTTTCAAACTTGAATACGACTTCAGAGTCTAGATTTTCAGTTAACTTACTCTCTTTCTTTTTAAGGTTGTCGATTTGTTTTTGCTTGTCGCTTATCTCTGCTTCTATTTTCTTTCTGCGATCTTCAAGTTCCCTTTCCTGCTGTTCAATAAGAGACGCCTGCTGTTTAATCTGTTCATCCAAATCAACAAGACTGCGCTCCCGCTGCTGAAGATCCTTGCGGTACTGCTGCTCTTTTTCCGAAGCATCCTTAATTTCCTTATCCAGCGCTTCATATTCCCTTTGAGTGCTTACAGCATCCATGTTCTTTTCAGATTTTTCTCTCGCAGATTCAACTTCCGCAAGCTTGTTTTTAAAATCAACTTCTTCGGCTTTGATTTTTTCATAATCAGAGTTTTTTTCGATAAAGGTTTTTTTAAGCCTGTTTAAAAGCTCTTCCTGCGTTCCAAGCAATTTTGGAATTTCCTGAATGCTTTTTTCAAGCCCGATTTTTTCATAAATAATTTCCTGCAATGATCTGAGTTTGTCGAGATCGTTTTCGGTTACCATAGTCCCTCCTGTACCTTAATGGTCTAAATAGTCTTTTAACCTGCGGCTTCTCTTCGGATGCCTCAGGCGCCTTAGTGCTTTCGCTTCTATCTGCCTTATTCTTTCGCGCGTAACATTAAAATATAAACCTACTTCTTCAAGAGTAAGCGAATATCCATCGTCAAGTCCGAAACGCATTTTTAATACTTCCTGTTCTCTTGCCGGAAGCGTTGAAAGAACTCCTCCCAGCTGTTCCTGAAGCACTTTAAACGCCGTCTGGTTCGCAGGGTTTTCAACGTCTTTATCTTCGATAAAATCACCTAACAGTGAATCTTCTTCTTCGCCTATCGGCGTTTCAAGGCTGATTGGCTCTCTTGCGACATTTTTAACAGATTTTACTTTAAGCGCTGTCCAGCCAAGTTTTTCCGCGATTTCCTCATCTGTGGGCTCTCTTCCAAGCGCCTGTAAAAGCTGCCTGGATTCCCGCACAACCTTATTAATCTGCTCGATCATATGCACGGGAACGCGTATCGTTCTTGCCTGATCCGAAATGGAACGGGTAATCGCCTGTCTTATCCACCATGTCGCGTATGTTGAAAACTTAAAACCTTTCTGGTATTCAAATTTTTCTACCGCTTTTATAAGCCCAATATTTCCTTCCTGGACAAGATCAAAAAACTGCAAACCTCTGTTTGTATATTTTTTAGCGATCGAAACTACAAGCCTTAAGTTCGCCCTTATAAGCCTGTCTTTCGCGTTTTTCATCATGATTCTGCCGTGAAAAATCTCATCTGCCATCTGGTTTATATTTTCAATTGATTCTTCAAATTCTTCTTCCATCGCGCGCAGTTTTTTATCGGTAACCTGCACAAGCCTTATTTTTTCCTTGATTTCATCCGAAGAAAGGCCCAGTTCTTTTTCCAGTTTTTCTCTTTCATCTTTGATTGTAAGGAATCTTCCCATTGTGCGAAGTTCTTTTAATGAATCAACCTTCAGATGTTTTTCCAGACGCTCTTTTTCTTTGTTGTAGCGCTTTATTTTTCTGGACGCCATTATAAATTTATCTGAAAAGGTCTGTATTTCTTCGGGATGTATCTGCGTGTTTTTAACGGCTTTCATTATGCGCTTTCTAATATTAGAGCAGTCTTTATCTTCTTTGTAATCAACGTCTCTTGAAATTAACTGCTTCTTTAAATCTATGTAATTTCTTAAATCAAGCTGTATTGCGCGTAACGTATCTTTGTAGTATTGATTCAATCTTCTGTATTCTGTCATGTGCTCCGTTATTTCTTTCTTTGAAAGGTTCAGCTCTCTCATGTCTTTTTTAGAAAAAGCTTTTTGCGCGATATTGTAAAATTCAGGAATCACCATTCCGGATTTTTTGATAACATTCTTAACAATATTTTCGCCTTCTTCCATGGATTTAGAAAGTTCAATTTCCTGTTCAGCGGTTAAAAGATGCTCCCTTCCTATTTCCCTTAAATAAAGCCTGATTGGATCGTCTACAAGCGAAGAATCTTTGTCTGAGGCGCTTCCCGTCTGTCTTTTTTTCGCCGTATCCTGATTCTTTTGGTTATCGCTTTCTTCTTCCTCCGAAGAGCTGTCTTCTTCTATGAGCTGGACATTATTGGCTTCCAGAAGGACAAGAACCTGCTCGATTTTATCCGAGTTTGTTATGTGCTCAGGAAGGAAATCGGAAAGTTCTTCGTATGAAAGAGTTTTTTTGACCTTTGCGTATTCAAGAAGTTTAATAATAGCAGGATCGGAAACAGCCTGCTCCGCGGCAAGCCACGCTTCATCATGAATACTATCCGCGGCTTCAGGCTGTTTTTTAAAGTGCACCTTGTGCGCCGGTTTTTTATAAAAATGCTTAACAAGAGGCGATATTTTCTTTAAATTCAAATTCAATTTATTTAACATTAATTATTTACCCTTAAGTTCCAGAATTTGCGAATCAATATACTTTTTTTCGGCAAGCAGCTCATCAATATCTAAAAAATCAAAAGATTTCCTTTCGTCTTCGCGCATCTGCGCGTTAATTTCCGTAATTCTTTTTTCAAGCCTTTTTATCTTGATTTTTTTTATACCGTCCTCCATAAAACGGCGGGCATCGCCTTTGTATTCACCGGATGTTCCCCGGTCTGCGACATAATTCCGCAGGTTTTCATCTTTAATTCTTGATAAAAGCGAATCCATTGAATCTTCATCGTGTTTAAAACATTCTTCCAACACAACAAAAAGCTCTTTAGCGGCAGGATCGTCAATCTCCTTAATTTCGATCGCTTTTCTAAAATCCGCATACAATTGCGCATTAACTGCAACATTTGTAAGAAGACTTAATTCATCATTTCTTTTGATTTGAATCGCCTGTTTTTCTTCCGCCGCGTTTTCGTCTAACTCCCTGTATACTTTAGATTTCTTCTGGGAATACTCTTTTTTTACCGCGTCACGCCCAATCTTATAAATATCTGCTATTCTGGTAATGCAGTCATCGCGGTCAATTTCGGAATCAAGTGAATCCAAAAAGGGAAACATGAATTCCACCGCTTTGTTTATATTCACATTACCGTCTGCAGCCGTATTTTGAAGCCTGCCGCGGAAAATTAGGTACTCAAAGTCATTTATAGTAAATTTTAAAATATTTTTCAATATCTTTTGACCGAATTTTTGCAAAATTTCAGCCGGATCCTTGAAATATCCGGCATTTTCGCCGGTTATTTCATTTTTTAACCCTTCTTGAAGGTCCAAAAGGCAGCAGGAAAGGCCGTTTTTACGGCAAATTATAATCGATTTATAGGCGGCTTTATGCCCAGCCTCGTCATTATCAAAAATTAAAACCGCTTTTTCCGCCCACCGCGAAAGCCAGAGCGCCTGTTCATCGGTAAAAGCGGTGCCCAGGGGCGCCACAGAGTTTGTAACTCCGGCTTCATGAAGGGCAATTACGTCCATATACCCTTCCGCAATATAAACCGTTTTACTCTGCCTCATTTCCGATTTGGCGAAATCTATTGCAAATAATGTCTGTCCTTTATGATAAATTTCGGTTTCAGGGGAGTTTAAATATTTGGGCGTTTCTCTGCCGTTTTGTTCAGCCGACGGCATCGCCCTTCCGCCGAAGGCGACAATTTTTCCCTGTCTGTCCGTGATCGGAAACATAAGTCTTCCTGAAAATAAAGGTATTTTTTTATACTTTGATAAAAACAAACCTGATTTTTCAAGAAACTCGTCTGAATAGCCTTTTTGCTCAAGAAACCAGTGAAGGAAATCTCTGTCCGAAGGAGCATAACCAAGTTTGAAAAGCTCAATCATTTTATCAGAGATTCCTCTTTCTTTAATGTAATCTAACGCGGCTTTTCCCTCTGGTTTTTCAAGCAGAAAATGCTGAAAAGTAACCGTTGTTCTTTTGTATAATTCATACAGCTCTTCCTTGAAAGAATTTTCTTTTTCAAAATTTTCCGCGTTTCCTTCTTCGTAAACAAGTTCAACACCGGCTTTTTTCGCGAGGGTTTTAATCGCTTCGGGGTAGGAAATTTTTTCCATTTCCATAACAAAACTGATAACGCTTCCGCCCTTGCTGCATCCGAAACAATGATACATTTTAATATCAGGATCAACTTTGAACGAAGGCGTTTTTTCCTGTCCTCCGCCGTGAAAGGGGCATCTTCCCCACCATCTGCCGCCTTTTTTTTCAAGGCGCACATAATCCGCGACAATTGAGATTGCATCCATTCGGGCGTTTACTTCGGCAATTGAGGATTTGGAAATCAAGGCCATGAGGGTTTAGTGATAAGCTGTCCGGCTCTTATGTGCTCGTCATGAGTCCGGGAAAAATAATGCCTTCCGCTTGCGGCATTTTCAAGACGGAAATATAAATATTCCGTTTTTTCAGGAAAGAACGCGGCATTCAGCGCAACCATTCCGGGAGCGGATATCGGACCCGGAGGAAGTCCCGCTCTTATGTAAGTATTATAAGGATTAACAATTTCCAAATCCGTAAACAGCAGAACAGACGGATGAGGCTTATTTTGTATCTCTGTAATAATATATTCAACTGTAGCGCACGATTGAAGCGCCATTCTTATGCGAAGCCTGTTGTAAAAAACTCCCGCCATTATGCGCGCTTCATCCGCTATTCTATATTCACGCTCAACAATGGACGCGATAATAACTTTTTCATTTATTTCAGCAGGAGACATTTTAAATATGGAATTATCTATTTTTTCAAGATTGGCAAAAAAGTTTTGCGCCATTACTCTTACAGTCTTATCTGCCGGATGATCTTTTGGGAATAGATATGTATCCGGAAAAAGATAACCTTCCATTGATATGCCGGGGATTGAAAAATGATTCATAACGGCAGGATCCTTTGCGGCGGAAAGAAATGCGGAAGCGGAACAAATTCCTGAATCTTCGATGATAGCCGCCATTTTTTTAAGAGTTACGCCTTCCGGAATCGTAACCTTGTATAGAATTTCCCTTCCTGATATTAAAATTTTATGAATCGCCATCTGTGTCATAGGCATTTTTATAATGTAAGTTCCCGTTTTAATATGTTCGCTGTCTAGGCGGCAGATTAAATTCCAGAAATACCTGTTTCTGATTAATCCTGTTCTTTCAAGACGCATGCCTACAGACTGGGATGTCTCTCCCCTTCGCACGTCAATCATGTAGCTTCCGTCATCCGCAATTCTGATTGCGTCATTCATTGTAAAAACTGTCTGATGAGAAGATGATTGATTAGGAGAGTTAAAATACATTACAGCCGCGATCGATAACGGAATCATTACAAGAATAAATCCAAAAAAGATCGACAGTATTTTTATTAAACGCGGGAAAAATTTCATTTTTTTCTTTTTATTACCCAAGAAAACACCTTAATCCTTTCAGTTTTTCCATTAAAGCATTATATTGAAATTTCAAGACCTTCGCATGCCAATGTCAGTTCAATTCCCTTTAAATTCAACCTTTCCAGATACCAGCGCGCCGACTGCAGTATCCCGTAAAGCTTATAGTCATCGTAAGTTGGATCATGATGGAATAACACCATGTGTTTTATATTCCAGTTTGCGGAAAAGTCCACGGCAAGACTGAAAGCGCTGTGACCCCAATTATACTTGTCTATTGCCTCTCCGAGAGTATACTGACAGTCTATTACGATCATATCCGCGTCTTTAAAAAAAGCGGTATTTTCTTCCGTCTTTTGAAAATCGCCTGTTGTAAGTTCCGTATCCGTCGCGTAAATAAAGCGTTTTCCGTTTTCATTTACGCAGTACGCGTATGAATCGCCGGGATGATTCATTTTTTTTGCTGTTATTGTGCGTCCGCAAATTTCAAAGGGCTTATCCATAAAATGAAAAGTTTTTTTGGAACCCATTGCCTCAAGATTAATCGGAAAATACGGCTGCGCCATCTGATCGCTGAGTATTTTTTCAAGACCGCCTTTAGGCGAATAAAAATCCATTTTAACCGCGGGATTATAACCGGGTCCGAAGAATGGAAGACCTAATATATGATCCCAATGAAAATGGGAAAGAAAAACATGAAAATGGTTTGCCTTCTGCTTTTCAGACGCCTGAGCGATTCCCATTTCACGTAACCCGGAGCCGCAGTCAAAAACAATCCATTCATCAGATTTGTCAAAAGAAACGCTTACACAGGGGCTGTTTCCGCCGACTGTGCCGAAAAGCCAGGGTGGAAGCCCCGCTAAAAAACGCTCTCTGCTTTCAGGAGTTTCCAAATCTTCAGCGGTGATTTGCTCTATTATCGCGGATATTTTACTTTTTATACGCGACGGCTGTATCGGTGTTGGAATGGAACCGCGCACTCCCCAAAAACGGATTTTCATAAATCACTCCCTGTTCTGATAATAACCGGCTCATCTGCGCGCAATCTGATATCCTCTTCTATCGCCGTTTTTGAATGTATCGAACCGTCATTCATGCCTGGACAGCCGGTCGCCGCAATCTCCCAAGCGTCTTTGGAAGAAGTTATCGATTCCCAAAAAGGAAAAGTTATACACTGGAGCGGCCGCGCTGTGTAAACCTTACAGCCATCTTCCCATAAAATACAGTCTTTATTTGACTTTTCCTTTAAAGAAAGAACTTCATCTCCTTTCCAGTCGTCAACCCATCTGCAGTATGTTTTAATGACTTCATTTCTTTTCATATTCAGCGCCGAAGTCAGGTTATTTAAGTCTTTTTCCGAAAGAAACACAAAACCTGCGTCGTAACGGCAGCAGGCAGAACAACGTTTACATGAAAATTTGAGGCCGTCAGCGTAAAATGGCTCTTTTCCCATGGGTTTGGAATTTTATATCACAATTGTATTAAAATATCAATCACCGGTAGAAGCGCGGGCAACCGCGATATTATGGGTAGCTTCGGCTATATTGGGGTTTATTCTTAAAGCGGACTCCCAGTCGGAAATCGCCCTTTTTCTGTCGCCTTTTTGAACATGGGCATTGCCGCGGATAACATATGCGCCCGCGTTTTGCCTGTCTTCCCGTATAGCCTGGGTGCAATCGGCAATTGCTCTGTCAAACTCGTTTAATTCAAAATACGCGCGGGCCCTGATTACATAGGCAACAGACGATTTTGGATCCCTGCCGATTACAATCGTTGAACTGTTAATTGCATTCAGATAATCGCCGTTCCTCATAAATTCGAGACTTTTCTTGAAATGCTCCAATGTGATGGGATTATACTCCTGCTGCTGCGCGTTTACAGAGGGTGTTAACAGGAAAAAAAAGATAAATAAAACACACAATGAAAAATGGTGTTTTTTAATATTCATAAAGTCTCCATATAGTATTATATACCATATTTTAGTATTTTCCAATATCTTTTCGGTATTGTTTGCCTTCAAAACCGATTTGCGACGCCGCGTTATAAGCATTTTGAACCGCGCTGCTTAAAGAAAGTCCTGTCGCGGTAATACTGAGCACCCTTCCTCCTGATGTTGTAAATTTACTACCGTCCCACATTGTACCTGCATGATAAATAACAGCGTCACTGAACTTAAGGTTACCGTCTTTATCAAGCGAACTGATTTCTAACCCTGTTTTATATGATTCCGGATAACCGCCGCTTGCAAGCACCACGCAGGCGCTGAATTCGTTTTTCCATTTAATATCGATAGTGTCCAGTTTACCGTCTGTAACAGCTTCCATGATGTCTAAAAGATCCGTTTCCAAAAGCGGCAAAATCGCTTGAGCTTCAGGGTCTCCAAAACGGCTGTTATATTCGATAACCACAGGCCCTCTTAAGGTTAACATAAGCCCAAAATAAAGGCACCCTTTAAATGGGCATCCTTCGCTTTGCATCGCTTTAATTGTCGGTTGAAAAATTGTATTTTCGCATACAGCTGCAACATTCGATAAATAGTGAGGGTTAGGCGCGATCGCCCCCATTCCGCCTGTATTCGGCCCCTTATTGCCGTCTAAAGCTCTTTTATGATCCATCGATGAAATCATCGGCTTTATTGTGTTTCCGTCTGTGAATGCAAGGACTGAAACTTCAGGGCCTGTAAAAAATTCTTCGATTACGATATTTGAGCCTGAGTCTCCGAACTTTTTTTGCACCATTATTAAATCGACAGCCTGCAGCGCGTCAGTTTTATTTTCCGCGATTATAACGCCTTTTCCCAGCGCAAGGCCGTCCGCTTTTATAACCATTGGAAATTTTGCCGCCGCAGAGTTAATATACGCGCAAGCGTCGTTTGAGTTTGAAAATACTTCAAAGGCCGCGGTAGGTATGCCGTATTTTTTCATCAGGTTTTTAGAAAACACTTTGCTGCTTTCGATACGCGCCGCCGCCTTGTTAGGCCCGAAACATCTTTTACCCCTTCTTTCAAGCGCGTCCACAAGCCCCATTGCCAAAGGGTTGTCGGGAGCGACAATAATATAATCAATATAGCACTCTACAACAAAATCTGTAATTCCGGAAATATTATCTGGTTTTATGTTAACGCATTGCGCGTCGCAGCTTATGCCGCCGTTTCCAGGAGCCGCGTACAATTTTCTGATGCGCGTATTATTCTTAATTGCCTTTATAATCGCGTGCTCTCTTCCGCCTGATCCGATAACTAATACATTCATATAATCTCTCCTTTGAAAAACATTTTCACCGCTTTCGGCAAAAGAACCCATTCGCCTTCCCGCATAACTCTCTGTTGAAGCGATTCAGGCGTATCATCAGGAAGCACGTCAACAGCTTTTTGCAAAATTATTTTTCCGCCGTCCACTACTTCATTTACAAAGTGGACAGTCGCTCCTGTTACCTTTACCCCGTATTCAAGAACGGCTTCGTGAACATGAAGTCCGTAGAAACCTTTACCGCAGAATGACGGTATAAGCGCGGGATGCACATTAATTACTCTATTTTTATATTTTTCAAGAACAACAGATCCAAGTATGGATAAAAATCCGGCAAGGACAACAAGATCGATATTATTTTCAGATAACGCGTTTAAAACAGCGCTGTCAAAATCATTCTGTTCTTTCATTAATCTTCTTTCGATTGTGATTGTTTTTATTCCCGCTTCCCTTGCGCGATCGAGGGCGAAAACTCCCTTTCTTGAAGATATAACAAGCGACAATTCACCGCCTCCGAGCATATCTTTCTTTTGAGCGTCAATAAGCGCCTGCAAATTAGTGCCGCCGCCGCTTACCAAGATCGCTATTTTATTCAAAAATTACTCCGCTTGCGCCGCCGCGTATTTCTCCGATTATATAAGCGTCTTCTCCGTAAGAGCATAACAATCTTACAGCTTCATCCGCTTTTTCCGCTTGAACTATTATGCACATTCCAACGCCCATGTTGTATGTGTTGAACATATCCCTTTCCGGTATTTTTCCGATGGCTTCAATCAATTTAAAAACTGAATGGGTTTTTACCGCGCTTTTTTTAATTACCGCGCCTGTATTCTTCCCGAACGCGCGCGGGATATTCTCCTGAAAACCGCCTCCTGTTATGTGACATATTGATCGTACGGGAATTTTTTCAAGAAGCGAAAGCACCGGTTTTACATATATTTTTGTTGGAGTTAAAAGTTCTTCGCCTAATGTCTTTCCAAGTTCAGGATAGTGTTTTTGAAGAACATCGGCGTTATCATTAATGGCGAAAACTTTACGCGTCAGAGAAAAGCCGTTTGAATGTACGCCCGATGACGCTAACGCGATAATTACATCGCCATTTTTTACGCTGTTTTTGTCAGGAATTGCGGATTTTTCAGTAATTCCCACAGAAAAACCCGCAATATCATATTCGTCATCATCCATCATTCCGGGATGCTCTGCAGTTTCTCCTCCTATAAGAGCGCAGCCTGAGCGCACGCATCCCTCTGCCACGCCTGAAATAATCTGTTCAACTTTTTCCGGTATGTTTTTTCCAAGAGCGATATAATCAAGGAAAAACAGAGGTTTAGCCGCCGCGCATATTATATCGTTTACGCACATCGCAACGCAGTCGATTCCGACAGTATCGTGTTTGTCTAACAGCATCGCAATTTTTAATTTTGTGCCTACTCCGTCGGTGCCCGATACTAGCACAGGCTCGCTGTTTCCGTTTTTAGGCAGCGCGAACAATCCGCCGAAGCCGCCGATGCCTTCTATCATGCCTTCAATTTTTGTGCGCTCAACATGTTTTTTCATCAGCTCGACTGCGCGGTAACCTGCGGTAACATCAACGCCTGCTTCCTTGTAGCTTTCGCTAAAACTGTTTTGCATTTTATTCACCTATTTTTTTATCATACTTGTCGTTCTTATCAATAACAGGCTCATCTACGGGATATTTGCCCGTGAAACAGCCTTCGCAAAAACCGCACTTTGCGTTTTCCGCAATTTTCGGAACACGTTCAATCGACAAATAGCCGAGGCTGTCAGCGCCGAGATATTCGCGTATTTGCTCTGTTGTCATTTTACAGGCGATAAGATTTTCCCTTGAGTCAATGTCGGTTCCGAAGTAACAGGGATTTATAAAAGGCGGAGAAGAAATTCTAAGATGAACTTCTTTTGCTCCCGTTTCCCGAACAAGTTTGACAATCCGGCGCATTGTTGTTCCGCGCACGATTGAATCGTCTATTAAAATTACGCGTTTATTTTTAATTGTCGCTTCGATTGTATTAAGTTTAATTCTTACCGCGCGATCCCTCTCCTCCTGGGTCGGCTGAATAAATGTGCGTCCGATGTAGCGGTTTTTAATAAAGCCAACGCCGTACTGGATACCCGACTGGCGCGAATATCCTAAAGCCGCGTCTAACCCCGAATCCGGCACTCCGAAAACAACGTCGGCGTCAACAGGATGATCCAGCGCAAGATATGATCCCGCTTTTTGGCGTGCGGTATGAACGCAGGCGCCGTCGATAACAGAATCGGGGCGCGCGAAATAAATATATTCAAAAACGCACAAGCCGCCTTTGTTGACGCAATGAGTTTTAATGCTGCGCGTTGTGTCTTTAGTTACTACTACAATTTCACCAGGTTCAATGTCGCGCACAAATTCCGCTCCGATGCTGTCAAGAGCGCAGCTTTCAGAAGCGAAGACAGTGTCTCCGTTTAAAGAGCCCATGCACAAGGGGCGAAAACCGTACGGATCGCGCACCGCTATCAGTTTGCTCGGAGACATTATCACAAGCGAATAAGCTCCTTCAATTTCCGCCATTGCCTTGTCAATCGCGTCTTCTATCGAATTTGAATTGATTCTTTTTTTAATAATTATGTTTATCATTATTTCAGTGTCATTTGTCGTGTGAAATACCGTGCCTTCTTTTTGAAGTTTATCACGAAGCGATTGCGCGTTTGTAATGCTTCCGTTATGCGCAATCGCCATAGGTCCTTTAATATGCCGCACAACAAGAGGCTGAGCGTTGGCTCTTGTGCTTTGATCCAAAGGAGAATACCGGACATGTCCTATTGACATATTCCCCCTGCCGAGTTTTTCGAGCTCTTCTTTGCTGAAAACATCGGGAACTAATCCCAAATCGCTGTGGTACTTCATAACCCCGTCATTGCACACGGCAATTCCGGAACTGTCCTGTCCTCTGTGCTGAAGCGCGTACAGAGCCATATATGTAAGACCCGCAACATCTGATTCTTTTCTGTTAGTAAAAATACCGAATATCCCGCATTTTTCCTGCATTGTATTTCCTTATACTTAATTATTTTAATTTTTCCTGCAATTGTCTGTCTTTTTCAATTACTTTTTGCGCCATATCGGCTTTCATGGATTTCAGTTTTTGGGAAAGCGAATCGTCTGATACCGCTATAATTTGCGCCGCTAGTATTGCCGCATTATCCGCGCCGTCAATTGCCACCGTCGCGACAGGGATGCCGGGCGGCATCTGCACCATCGCAAGGAGAGCGTCCATACCTTCCAGTGATGATTTTATCGGCACAGCGATAACAGGAAGCGTTGTGAATGATGCCAAAACTCCCGCAAGATGCGCGGCCATTCCTGCAGCGGCGATAATTACGGCAAAACCGTTATCCTTCGCGTTTTTAGCAAATTCAGCCGCTTTTTCAGGCGTACGATGAGCGCTCATTATGTGAGCCTCAAAGGGAATGTCAAAATCCTTTAATTTTTTAAATGTTTTTTCTAAAATGGGCAGATCGCTGTCGCTGCCCATAATAACCGCAACTTTTTTCATAACTCCCCTTCCTAATTATTATAAATGACTATATCATTTTTTCGTTTTTTTGAATACTATCCTGCATAGCAGCTTTTATACAGGCGTTTAATGAGTTGAAATAACCAATAATATACTTTACAATGACCGAATGAGACAGATCATTTCATTTTTATTAGTTTTCGCGCTTTTTTCGGCGTCCTGTTCCAAACATGAAGAACTTTCGCTCGCAGAACTTGAAGCGATGAACGCTGAAGGTCTTGCAGAGCTTCTTAATAAAACCGTAAGTAAACCTTGGCACGGAGAAGCCTTTCTTCCCGGCAAATTGGGCGGAAGCTGGCACGATGTAATGAATGAAGATCCAAAAAGTTTTAATCATTTAATCGCCGAGCAGGACAGCTCTACTTCCGCTGTTGTAGGCAACATGACAGATTACCTTATTGATTACGATGTTGTTAAACGCGCCTGGGTTGGGCGTATCGCAACGCCGCAGACAATCGTTAACGAGCAAAATGACACAATGCGCGTTATTTATACATTGAGAGATGATATTTACTGGAGTTACTATAATTCCGATCGAAAGGAAAAAGTGACAAGCGATGACATAATTTTCTGGTATAACGAAATAGAGGGAGATCCGGATTACCAGAGTTCGGGTTACTACGGCCAGTTTTTAATTATGAGCGACGGAACTGAAGCGCATATCGACATCGAAAAAATTGATTCTCTTCGTTTCTCTTTTAATTTTCCGCGAATTATCGCGGAGCCGTACTTAATGACAAACAGGGATTTCGGTCCCCGCCATGTTTATGAACCTGCAAAGAGAAACGGCGGAGTTGAAGCTGTGAAAAACCTTTTCAATGTTTCGATAGACCCGAAAGAAATACCGTCCATGGGAAAATGGTTTTTAACCGAATATACCCCGGGGCAAAGGCTTGTGTATAAACGCAATCCTGATTACTGGGATAAAGACACTAACGGAGTTTCGCTCCCGTACATTGAAGAACTGATTGTGCGCATTATCCCGGATGAAAATACCCAGCTGCTTATTTTTAAAAACAAAGAAACCGAATCATACCGCCTTCGCCCTGAAGACCTTGATTCCATTGTGAATAACAATAACGGCGGCTATACCGTATTTAACAGCGAAGGATCACTCAGCGCCGCTTTTTGGACATTCAATCAAAATCCAATTATCAAGAACGATAAAAAAAATAAACACAAATACGACTGGTTCATTCAAAAAGAATTCCGTCAGGCGATGAGCTGTCTTTTGAACCGCGATAGAATAAACGCTCAAGTGTACCGAGGTCTTGCTCAGCCCAAACTCAACATTTTTCCGGAACCTAACCCCTACTACAATCCTGATATTAAATCTGATTATCTTTTCGATGTTGAAAGAGCGCTTAACATTCTTTCGCTCGCTGGTTTTGAAAGAGACAGAAGGGGAATTATGCGCGACAGCGGCAACAGGCGCGTTGAGTTTAATCTTATAATCAGATCTGAAAGCACTGTGTATCAGGACACAGCTTCGATAATAAGAGACGAACTTTCAAAAGTGGGCATAAAAGTAAATATCCGCGTGCTGGATTTTCAGAAACAAGTTCAGTCTTTAATATCAACTTTTGACTGGGATTCAATGTTAATCGGACTTTCCGGTTCCAATATTTTTCCAAGCCAGGGAAGCAATGTCTGGCCGTCTTCAGGCAACCTTCATATGTGGCATCCAAATCAGCAAACTCCCGCCACAGAATGGGAAGCCAGAATTGATTATCTTTACAACGAGGGAAAATTCGCGATAGACCCGTTAAAAGCGCAATTAATTTGGGACGAGTTTCAATCAATCATGATTGAGCAATGTTCCATGATTCACCTAATGCGTTCCAGAGGATTTTGGGCGCTTTCAAACAGATGGGATTTAACAAATGTATACTACGATAACATGAACGGCGCGGAAACAAATTATCTTTATTCTAAATAAGGAGTGTAATAATGAAATCGGCGAAGGAAGTAAATATTGATATTCGTCTTATTGATTTAGTTAATTCATTGGATTTATCAGGTCTTGCCATGAAAGGTTTAAAGCTCCTCCTTGCAAACGAAGAACTTCAGGCTTCTCAGGAATACGCGAACACTGTATCCATCGTAAGACTGGGTTATAATGATCACGGTCCCGTTCACATGCGCACAGTGACGTATAACGCCGTTTTAATGCTCGATCTTCTTAGAAAGGCAGGTTTTAAAACAAGTCTTGAAGCGGACGGCGTGGGTGAATTTGAAGACAGCCTCATGGGTGTAATGCTTGCTTCAATGTTTCATGATTTGGGCATGGGCATGGGAAGGCAGAATCATGAACTTCACAGCATTGTGCTTGCAATGCCCCTAATAGATCATATTATGGATCAGGTCTACCATGATAATATTCAAAAAAGGGTGATGATCCGCGCTTTAGCTCTTGAAGGAGTCGCAGGTCACATGGGAACGATAGCAGTCTCTTCCCTGGAAGCCGGAATTGTCCAGGTCGCGGACGGCTGCGACATGACAAAAGGAAGAGCGCGCATTCCCATTCACATGATTCAAACGCCGCGTGTCGGGCTTATCCACCAATTCTCGGCAAACTCAATTGAAAATGTTGAGATACAGGCAGGCATGGAAAAACCCGTAAGAATCGACGTTCACATGTCGAGTGAAATAGGACTTTTTCAGGTTGAAGAGGTTCTTATGCATAAAATCGCACAAAGCACCGCCAAGCAGCATATAGAATTATACGCCAAAGTAGGCGAAGATGACGAAAGAAGGTATTTATAATTTAATATGTCAAATATTTTCGGAAGAATTTTCAAAGTAACAACATTCGGCGAATCTCATGGAGAGGCGATGGGCTGCGTTATAGACGGCTGCCCCAGCGGTTTGGAAATTTCAACTAACGAAATTGAGGTTGAATTGGCCCGCCGCCGTCCAGGAGGCTCGCTTGGTTCAAGAGATGAAACTGATATTCCGGAAATTTTATCGGGTGTTTTTGAAGGTAAAACTCTTGGAAGCCCTATCGCGATCATTGTAAAGAATAAAAATCAAAACTCAGGCGATTACGATAAATTAAAAAATATTTTCAGACCCGGTCATGCCGATTTTACATGGCAGGCGAAATACGGTTTTCGCGATCATCGCGGCGGCGGAAGAAGTTCAGGAAGAGAAACGCTTTCCAGAGTCGCGGCTGGAGCTGTCGCGAAAAAACTTTTGTCTTTGCATGGAATTAAAATTACAGCGCAGAGTTTATCGTTTCCTGATATTGAAAAACTCCGCGCCGAAGGCGACAGCGCGGGAGGAATTATATCCTGCAAAGTTACAGGAGTTCCCGCAGGACTTGGAGAGCCTGTCTTTGACAAGCTTGACGCCCGTCTTGCCGCCGCGGTTATTTCCATCGGCGCGTGCAAGGGAATTGAATTCGGCGCGGGCTTTTCAGCCGCGGATATGAAGGGAAGCGAGAATAACGATCAGCCGGCGCAAAACGGAAACGGCGAATACGCCTCGAACAACGCTGGCGGCATATTGGGAGGCATTTCCACAGGACAAGACATTTTATTTAAAGCGGCGTTTAAGCCAACGCCTTCAATTTCTAAAAAACAAAATGCGTACGGCGAAGACGGAAACATTCAGGAAATAGAAATTAAAGGCAGACACGACATATGTATCGTTCCGAGAGCTGTGCCGGTAGTTGAAGCTATGACCGCTCTGGTAATTGCAGACTTTCTTCTCTTATCGCGTGTTTCTAAAGTTTAGCCTTTTCTGATATAGAGCGGAACGGAATCGATTTCTTTTTCGTCTATAAAAAGCACAAAATTAATAAGACCCGGCTCTTTAAAATGAAGATTCGCAATACTGAAAACAAGGTGAGAAACCGCCGAAGCGTTTCCGCCTCCTCTCACGTCTATGTTTCCGTTGATTGGTTCCATGCTTGTCTCCCCTTCGAGATTCCGAGTTTCAATTTTAAAAGCATGATTCCCGAATTCCCAAATATCAAATCGAAGCCTGATAACAACAGAAAGCTGCGGATGAACGCACGGAAAATTTCGTGAGATGATTGTGTCGAAAGTTCCCACGATTGTAAGTTTTCCGTGATTTTCCTGGGCAAAGTCACAGAAAGTGAAAAGTTCTAATTTAATAATTTTACCTCATCTTGAGTAATAATTAATTCTAGTACATATTTTAAAAGGGAGCAATATATGAAAAAACGCGGGTTTAATCCTTTCCTTCCGCCGTGGGAATACATCCCTGACGGCGAACCTCATATTTTTGACGACGGACACGGGAACGTTCGTGTTTATCTTTACGGCTCTCACGACAGATTTAACGGTTACGCGTATTGCATGAACGATTATGTATGCTGGTCTGCGCCTGAGGATGATTTATCAGACTGGAGATATGAGGGCGTAATTTATAAAAAAACAGATGATCCTCAAAATAAAGACGCAAGCATGCACCTTTACGCTCCCGATGTAACGCAGGGACAGGACGGAAAATATTATCTTTACTATGTTCTTGATAAACTCGATATAATTTCTGTCGCGGTAAGTTCAACGCCTGCCGGCAAGTATGAATTCTTAGGATATGTTCATTACCCTGACGGAACATTGCTTGGTAAAGGAGAGAAAGATGTCCCTCAGTTTGATCCTGCGGTTTTTACGGAAGGAGATAAAACATATCTGTATTCCGGGCAATGCACGGGAAAAGGAAAAACCGTAGAAGACTACAGAAATCATTCCATAGCGGTGGTTTTAGGAAAAGATATGCTTACGATTCAGGAAGGACCATTTCCTGTAATTCCAGGAATTAACGCCGGCTCAGGCACAGGCTTTGAAGGACATGAATTTTTTGAAGCCTCTTCAATAAGAAAAAAAGACGACACATATTATTTTATTTATTCGGCTTATTCAATGAATGAACTCTGTTACGCGACAAGCAAGAACCCTGTAAAAGATTTTAAATACGGCGGAGTAATAATCAGCAACGCTGATTTAAACATAGACACTTATAAACCTGCTAAAAGACAAATGTACTTCGGCAACAACAATCACGGCAGCATCGTTCAAATTGCGGGTAGTTGGTATATTTTTTATCACAGGCACACAAACGGCAACGAATTTTCAAGGCAGGCCTGTCTTGAACTGATTAAAATTAACGAAGACGGCTCAATTAAACAGGTTGAAATGACTTCAAGCGGACCAAACGGAAAACCACTGCCAGGGCGCGGCGAATACCCCGCATACATCGCATGTAATATATTTTCCATGGAAGAAATTTCCGCACCCGCGAAAACCTGTATGCCGAACAGAAACCCGTATATGCCTTTTATAACTCAGGACGAATACGATGTTGAGCCTAATAACGCGGTGCAAAATTCAGAAACCGGATTTATAACAAACATATTGGACGGCTGCGGTATTGGTTTTAAATATTTCGACTGCAGGGGAATCACAAAAATCGCCGTTAAAATACGCGGTTACTGCCGAGGTTTTTTCGAGGTAAAAATAAAATGGGACGGCGAATGTTTAGGTAAAATCGATGTAGTAAGCAGCAACATTTGGAAGGAATATTCCTGCGATATTGCAATTCCCGACGGCATACAGGCGATTTACTTCATTTACAGGGGAACAGGCGTCGGGACAATCGGCTCTTTCAGGCTCGAATAAGGAAGATGTTGTTTTAAACCATCCTCTGCTTGACATTTTTTTCCAAATTTTATATATTCACTGTGGACTTAATAAAGTCCCCTTCGTCTAGTGGTTAGGACACCGGGTTTTCATCCCGGCAACAGGGGTTCGACTCCCCTAGGGGATGTATATTCTATGTTATGGTTCCTGGACTGTTGCTGTCATTGAAGAAGGTCATGCTAATTTTAAAGGATAAATTCCCTCTTATTCCCCTGTTAAAACCGCGCTGTTTGTTTTTTGCGTTAAATTGTTTACAGTATTAAAGACGCTATTATCCGCTAAGGAAGAGCCGTTATAAGTTGATCCCTGTCTTTTAATTATGTATGGGTAATTACCTTCAATGTAACAAAGATGACTGGAAGATGCGCTATAATTTTCAAAATGCACGTTTTCAAGATAAAAACCATTATATCCTGATATTGAATTGCTATTTAAATTAATATTATTATAATTAAAAAGTGAATTTGTTAATTTGAAATTTTTATAAGAACTTATTAATCTAATAGTTCCTATATTATTTTCATAAATAATATTAATATTCAGATTATTAATGAAACATGAGTAATCTGAATTTAAAAAAGGTAAATTATTATTATCAATCCTTATAATACTGCCGTTAGAATAAGACTTTACATTATTAATAGAAATATTATCTAAATTAAAAATTGTATTTTCATTGTATATCAAATTTATAAAACCATTTTGAATTATAACAGCGTTATCTATATCTAGATTGGAAATATTAATAATATTTTGATTATTACCTGTAATTTGCATAAAATTGTTGTTTGGGGTTACATTTGCAGCTTTTATATTATTTAAATTAATATCGCTTCTCAAATTATTAACGCCGTTAATTATAAAAACATTGCCAATATCCTGTAATGCTATATTTGATAAATCACCGTTATATGAAGATAATATGAATAATGACGTATAATGATTGCCGTAATTAAGAATCTGATTCATGACTGCTATATTGTCAATAATGGACGCAATATCGCTTACTTTGTCTGTAGCATTAATTAAACGTGAAATATTACGCGCGAAAATATCCTGTATAATAAATTTTCCATTAATTGCATATATGCAAGAATCATTTACATTAAAAAAACGGCAGCCTGTTACTTGAAGCATCCCTATAACGCTTGAATTTTGGTTCCATTCTATGTAAATCGGACTATTGCCGAAATTAGACATAAAATTCTCAAATTCCAGATCTTCAAATATTATATTTCCGCTGTTTATATTATAACCCCGGAACGCTTCTCCGTATTGTTTAGTTCCTTTAATCAACCCTTCCCCGTTAATCACTGCAGGATACAATTCTTTATTTCGCTGGCTTTTAAAATCTTCAAATCCTCCAAAACCGCCTATATAACTTGTGTTAGGCGAAACAGTAAAATAATCGTCTGTTGTTATACCCTGCTTATAAGCGCCTCTTGCGATCCAAATCTCTTTTTGAATATCGGCAGGCAGAAGCGAAGCGCCTTCGCATGCTGTTTTTAAATCTGTAAAAGCATCCTGCCATGTCATTCCGTCGTTATTGCCTGCGGCGTCATGTTTAACATAGATAACCGGCTTTAATTCGCGGACAATCACCGTGTAATTGCGCGTATTTATTCCGTTTGCTGAAACTACTTTATAAACCACCGGAGCGTCATATATTCGTCCGCAGGATGAATCGCCTGATATTTGCGGATAACCGTTAACGCTCACCTGCCCTACAGATTCAAAACGCGCGGTTAGTAACATTTCCTGTATTCCTGTCCCAGAAAGAGCGTAAATTGTTATCCTGTCTTGTGTTATACCTCCGGTTAAAGGCTCTGTAAGAACCGGATTTTCTTCAGGGTAAAACCCAAAGGATGTTATAGAAGCGTCAGATGAGGTATCTCGTATCATCCTGGTTTGAACCCAATAATCCTTGAATTCATTAGTGTAGGGATTAGTTACCGTATATTTAACATTACGCGAAAAATCCTGTTCGCTGGCTCCGGAAACCTGCACGCTGTTTGAAACTGTTACAATCCCGCCTGCGCTGAACTCAGGGATTAATGAAGAAGGAGCTGAATTTCCGCCGTAAGTAACATCTATCATTATGCTGTTTCCTCCGATAACGCCTACGGCGTCTTGTATCAGAGTATTATTAAAATTCTGCGAAAACTTGAAAGATGTGATCTCCAGTGTATACAAAGACAGGTTTACAAAATTAACATTAACAGTATAAACGCGTACAAACATCCCGTTCTTGGAAACAACCCTGTATGTTACAGGAGAAGAAAAATTATTAGAACTTATGCCGCTTGTTTGAGTAATACCTGAAACTGTAACAACGCCGGGAGTTATAAAATTGGCAATTAAGCCTGCCGGCTGCGCGCCTGTATGAAAGACCTGTACATTTATAACGCCTGTATTGTCATTATTGATTATGCTGCCTACTGCTGTAACTGAAATATCGCTGTTTTTTCCTGTTGTAAAACGAAAATCTGTGATACTCCTTATTGTATCAGGATCTTCGGTAAATGTAATATAAAGATTGTAATTTACAAATTTTTCTCCCCGCGTTACTGTAATTATTTTACTTTGAGGAATAAAACTGCTGAAATTTTTATTAAATTGAATCGCGCCTTCATTGCCGTCGGATGTAACGCTATCTCCTAAGATTTCAAAAGAAGGGATTAAAGAAAAGCTTAAAGAAGATATCATTTCCGCCGGGTATTTCACTGAAGCAATAATTGTTTTGCTGTTTTCATCCAGATAACAGAGAACGTCGTTTATAAGCTCAGGGTTTTCGTATTTTGAAAACCTGAAAGATAAAAGCTTAGGTTCTCCCGTATCTTGAATTACCATTACGGTATACTTGCGCACATTACCCTGAGCCGAAATAACAAAAAAATTGACAGGACCAGAAAAATCAATCGGAATATCAATAGCGGGAATGTTAAAATCAGGCGTTCTTTCGATTAAATCCCAAACATAACCTGCTAAATCCGATGTTGTATATAAACCTATCGCTTCTTTAGCGAGATCAGCTCCGGGAAACGCCGACTGAATATATTCAAGCGTAATAGGAATAATAGACGCTTTTTCTGAAATCTCAATTATAGGAACTATCGAAGTTATATCAGCGTCGTTATCTACCTTCGCATAAACAGCGTTATTAATAATAGTGGCTGTATCTAACTGATTCGCAACTTTAAATGATAATATTATATTGCCGTCGGGCGGAATCAGCTCATGAAAAAAGTTATTGCAGCTAAATAAAAACAATGAAAATAAAATAGTAAAACAAATAAAAAATCTTCTCATAAACACTCCCACTCAGTACTTCTCTACCGGTTAATCATAATCGGCATATCGGCAATATCCTTGCGCGTTAATACCGCAATTTTTCCCGGTTTAAAAGATAAACCGATTTCAAAAAGCGGCAATGGTATAGCGCCGTCTGTTTCAAAAATAATATCGACTCCGCCGCCCGCAAAAATCTTTATAAAATTCCATGGAGAAGCTGTAAAATAAATCCTCAAGCCTGATATAAAACTGTTTTCATTGCTCTCTTTCAAATTGTTAAACACTACATCAATAGCGGTTTCGTAATGAAGCGTTTTAGAAAAAACATTCCCAATTCCTAAATCCGCCTGCAATCCAAAAATTGAAAAAAGCGGCAGCGTATAACCGAATTTAATAATCAGCGGCGACAGCGTAATTTCCTTAACCAGCGGATTTGTGCCCACAATATTAATATAACCGGATTCAATACCAAAGCGAAAATTTTTATATTCATATCCGACAGCGCCGCGAAATCCGGGTTTTGCATCCAGATAATCGCTTAAGATATCAGGTTCAAACATAAAAAGCGCCGACCCTTCAATAAAAAAACCTTCATACCACGCGCTATCATCCGCAAAGGAAGGAAGCGGTATTGTTATAAACAAAAGAACAAGTAAAAGTGAAATTTTATACTGAGGGCGGGAGTAACTCTTATCGAATCCGGCTGAGTAAAACAATGGAGCAATAGCCGAAAAAGAACTAATAATGTAACACCTTTTATAATTTAATCTGAAAGCGCATTAATAACTGCTTGGAGTATGTATACCATAATATTATGAAATATGTCAATATTTCTGTCATTCCATGTGTATTATTATCAAATTTTTATTAAAAATATCGATATTTTTTTTACTTTTTATTAATATTTCCCCATATTTCCCCCCTTGACCTTTTTCTGCCCTTCCAGCATAATCAATTTATACGGCTTGAGCCGTCAACAGCATAAGGTTAGGAGAGTTTAAGTGCCCTGCGGAAGAAAGCGCAAACTGCGAAAAATCGCTACCCATAAACGCAAGAAAAAACTGCGGAAAAACAGACATAAAAATAAATAATCTGTACGGGCGGGGACACTCCTGCGAATTAATAGGTTCGCGCGTTGCTGCTTGGCAGCGGTTTCCGTCTTACTAATTAATATATCTGCCCAGGAGTAATAGATGAGTATATCTGCGTTACAGAATGCCCGTTATACCTATAAACCCAAATTGCCTGAATGTTTGTCGGGCTCGATCGATGATATCGCTGTCGAAAGCGGAGATCCCACTGTATCGATGTCTGATTGCGATGAAATTCGATCAATTTTTAAAAATACATACGGAAAGCCGCTTATTTCATTTGTTAAAGGCACCAATTCCGGCTTTAGGCATAAATTAAATGTCGGCGTAATTCTTTCAGGCGGACAGGCTCCCGGCGGGCACAATGTAATTGCCGGTTTGTTTGACGGTTTAAAAAAGGCAAATCCATCTTCCACTCTCTACGGACTTAAAGGCGGCCCGAGCGGTCTTATCAATAATAAAACTGTAATTCTAACCAAGGAATTAATAGACGAATACCGTAACACGGGCGGCTTCGATATAATCGGTTCGGGACGCACAAAAATCGAAACGCCGCAGCAGTTCGCGTCTTCTCTTGAAACCGCGAACAAACTAAATCTTAACGCGGTTGTAGTAATCGGCGGCGATGATTCAAATACAAACGCTGCTCTTTTAGCGGAATATTTTCTTGCCAACGGATCGTCAACGCAGGTAATCGGATGCCCGAAAACAATCGACGGCGATTTAAAAAATGAATATATCGAAACTTCATTCGGTTTTGATACGGCCTGTAAAACCTATTCCGAGCTTATCGGCAACCTTTGCAGAGACACAAACAGCGCGAAAAAATACTGGCACTTTATAAAATTAATGGGCCGCGCGGCGAGCCATATTGCTCTTGAATGCGCTTTCCAGACACAGCCGAATATCTGTCTTATCTCAGAAGAAGTTGAAGCTAAAAAACTTTCTCTGGAAAAAATTGTGGATCAAATTTGCGCTTCTGTCGTAAAACGCGCTGAGAACGGCAGCAACTTCGGCATTGTGTTAATTCCCGAAGGACTTGTCGAGTTCATCCCGGAAATTAAAAAATTAATCGAAGAGTTAAACGATGTAATAGCCGAAGAAGAAGCGTCATTTTCAACTATTACAAATTTAATAGACCAGATGTACTGGCTTTCAAGCCGAATTCCGGAATCCTCATACAGAGTTATGCAGGCTCTTCCACCGGACATCGCCAAACAATTTTTAATGGATAGGGATCCCCACGGCAATGTGCAGGTTTCAAGAATTGAGACAGAAAAATTGCTTGTCGGCATGGTAGAAAAAAGACTTGCCGCAATGAAAGATAAACAGCTCTACACAGGCAGCTTCATCTATCAAACGCATTTCTTCGGCTATGAAGGCCGCTGCGCCTTCCCGTCAAATTTTGACAGTGACTACTGCTACTCGCTCGGCTTCAGCGCTTTTATGCTTATCGCCGCCGGTCTTACAGGTTACATTTCCAGCGTAAGAAATCTAATAGCGCCCGCCTCGCAATGGCTTGCGGGAGGAGTTCCGCTGACAATGATGATGAATCTTGAACACCGGCACGGCTCGAAAAAACCTGTTATAAAAAAAGCGTTAGTCGATCTTAACGGAAATCCTTATAAAACATTCGTAAGAAACCGCGATACATGGGCAGAAAAAACCTGTTTCATGTTTCCGGGGGCAATTCAATATTACGGTCCTGCCGAGGTCTGTGATCAGCCGACAATAACTTTAAAACTTGAACATGAAAAATAAAATTGCGTTTTTCGCGCTTATGGCTCTGACTGTAAGTCTTTGGGCGCAGGGTATTCAAGAGAGCCGCGTTCAATCCGGCGGCAGCGCAGATCAAAACATACAGGCGGGCGTTCTTCCTCTTAAAAAAGTTGTTATTCTTACATCCGGTCTTGCGTATTATGAACATTCTGGTTCGTTATCCGCAAGCGCAAGCATTACCATTCCGTTCAGGCCGGACGCGGTAAATGACGCGCTTAAAACCCTTGTAATAAATGATCCGTCTTCGGCAAACCCTTCTGTAAAATATCAGTCGGAACAAACTCTGTATCAAACATTACGAAGTTTAAAAATTGATTTATCGGATTCGCCGGGTTTTATCGATATACTTTCAAGACTTAGGGGCGCGGAAATTGATATAACAGCGTCAGCGTCACATACGGGAAAAATTGTCGGCATTGAATACCGCCCCGATCCTCCCGAACCGTGGCTTCTTGTAAACACCGCGCAAGGCTTAAAATCTTTCAGTTTGAAAGAAATTAGTTCCATAAGTTTTAAAGACAAAGCAATCGAGCATGATTTAAACCGCGCTCTTGATTTACTCGCCGCTTTCAGAAATACCAATTCGCGCGATTTAATCATAAGCCTTCCTGGAAACGGCAGAAGAGACGTGTCGATAAGTTATGTGATACCCTCTCCTGTCTGGAAAGTTTCTTACCGCCTCGATCTCGGCTCGTCAAAATCGCTGTTTCAGGGATGGGCGATTGTAGATAACGACAGCGATAATGACTGGAACAATGTAACCTTATCGCTTGTGGCAGGCCGCCCTTCTTCATTTATACAAAATCTCTATCCGCCGTATTATGTGTCACGCCCTGTGCTTCCGCTTTCAATCGCGGGAACCGCTGCGGCGGCAACACATGAGCAGGGGTTTGCGATGTCTTCGTACAGAGCGAAAGAAGATAGCGCGGCGGAAATGGCTAGCGACAGCATGATGATGCAAAGAGCGCCTTCGCCTTCTGTGTCTTCCTCAAATCTTGCAGGCGGCGTTGTTCAAACTGCAGAAGCAAGCGCGGCAGGAGGGCAATTTGAATTTACGATTAAGAATCCTGTAAATCTTGACAGACGCATGAGCGCGATGCTCCCGCTTGTAGAAGTAAATATTGACGCGCGAAAACTTTTAATTTATTCAAGCGGCAATTATCCGCGTCTTGGAGCGGAAATTACAAATACAAGCAAAATGAAACTCCCGGCGGGTCCTGTAACAGTTTACGACGGCGTTTACGCTGGAGACGCTCTTTTGGAATTTTGGAACGAAAATGAAAAAAGGCTTATTTCCTTTGGGGAAGATCTTTCCGTTACCGCGTTATCAAGCAGCACAAACACTAACATAGTCAGCTCTGTTACAGTTTCTTCAGGCGTTATGACAATAACGCGCGATATTAACTACATAAAAAATTATACTTTTAAAAATTCAAGTTCCGATTCAAAACTGGTTATAATTGAACATTCAAAAATCTCGCAGGCGGAGCTTGTCTCTCCAAAATCGCTCGAACAAACATCGGCTAACTACCGGTTTGAATTATCTTTACCGGCCGGAAAGGAAACAAGTTTGTCTGTAAACGAAAAAAGACCTGTTTCAGAAAGAATCACCCTTTTATCTCTTCGCCCTGAATCATTTTTAAGCTATTCGTCGAATCAGGAAATCCCCGCGAATGTACGCAAATCTCTTGAACGCGCTATTGAATTAAAAAAAGAAGTTGATTCAGCGGACGCTTCTGTAAAAAATATCGAAGCGAACAGAACGAGGCTGATATCGGATCAAGACAGAATCAGAAGAAACCTTGAAGCGGCGGGAAGTCAGACTCAGCAGGGACAGGAATATTTAAGACGCCTTGCCTCGCTTGACAGTGAAATTGACGCGCTTTCGCCGGCTTTGGTTAAAGCAAACACCGATTTAAAAACCGCACAGACAAACTATGAGAACTATCTTAACGGCCTTAACCTCCGCTGAGTATTGAATTTTTTCCCCTTATTATTGCTCATATAGATTTTGACTTTGTAGGACAAATGTTTTTTAAAGGCGAAGTAGAAATAAAAATATGGATTTCAAAAATCGGAACCAAATCTTTTACGGTTTCCCACGAAGCATGGCAGGACGGCCGCCTCTGCGTTAAAGGCACAGCCGTGATTGTATATTTCGATTTTATTAAACAAGAGACAACTCCAATACCCCAGGATAAAAGAAAATTGCTTGAAGCGCATCTTGCTGCAGAGTAAATTATACCTTTTTAATAATTATTCTTAATTCATCCAGCTGTTTTTGATCCACTTCCGAGGGGCAGTCGTCCATCGGACTTACCGCGAATGAATTTTTCGGGAAGGCGATTACATCTTTTAAAGATGTGCAGCCTGCCATTATCATTACAAGACGGTCAAGACCAGGGGCGATTCCGCCGTGGGGAGGAGCGCCGTATTTGAAAGCTTCTGTTAGAAAGCCGAATTTTTTTTCTGCTTCTTTCGGATCTATTCCGGCGATTTCAAAAACTCGCTTTTGCATTGATGAATCGTGGATACGAATGGAACCTGACGCTAGTTCGTAACCGTTTAATACAAGATCGTAAAGATCGCCCTTTACGGAACCAGGATCGCTTTCCATTGTTTCGTGGTATTTTTCCTGAGGCCATGTAAAAAGATGATGTGCCGCTTCCCATTTTCTTTCGTCTTCATTGTATTCAAACATAGGAAAATCCACTATCCACACAAATTCAAATTTTGATGAATCGCAAAGCCCCAAATCCTTTCCGAGTTTTGAGCGCACAGCGCCTAAAGCAGTATTCGCAATTCTTCTGTCGGCATCGGCAATCATGAGAACAAGATCGCCTTCTTCCAAATCCAGATTATTTATAATTGAAGAAGCGTTATCTGCAAAAAACTTGGAAGCGCCGCCCTCTAAAGAAAGAGCTCCTATTAATATTTCTTTTGGGTCCCCTTTAGGCTCTGCAACTTTCATCCATGCCATGCCTTTTGCTTTGTAAATCTTGGCATGGGCTTCAAGTTCTTCTATTTGTTTTCGCGAATAATCCGCCTTTCCTTTTACAACAAGCGCTTTTACAGTTCCCCCCGCGCCAAGCGCGTCTTTAAATGCCTGAAAACTGCTTGCTTCAACATAAGAGCTAAAATCCTGTAATTTCATTTCAAAGCGCAGCTCCGGTTTATCGCTGCCGTAAAGTTCCATCGCTTCATCCCAAGATAGTCGTTTAAAAGACTTCGGAAGATCGATATTTTTTATTTTTTTAAAAACATGGCGCATCATGCCTTCTGTCATGGAAAGAACATCATCCCTTGAAACGAAAGACATTTCTATATCAATCTGCGTAAACTCAGGCTGTCTGTCTCCCCTTGAATCCTCGTCGCGGTAGCAGCGCGCTATCTGAAAATATTTATCAAAACCTGAAACCATTAAAATCTGTTTGTAAAGCTGAGGCGACTGAGGAAGCGCGTAAAATTTCCCTGGATACAATCTGGACGGCACAAGATAATCCCTCGCTCCTTCCGGGGTGGATTTAATAAAAGTGGGAGTTTCAATTTCGTAAAAACCGTTAGATGTCATCCATTCGCGCACCGCGAAAGTTATATCGCTTCTTAGTTTTATCCTATCCTGCATTCCAGCGCTTCTAAGATCCAGATAACGGTATTTAAGCCTTAAATCTTCGTTTGCTTTACTTTCTTCGTCAATTTGGAAAGGTAAAACTTCCGCCTTGTTTAAAATAACAATTTTGGAGGCGATAAGTTCAATATCTCCCGTATCCATGGACTTGTTTATCATATCTTCAGGACGCGCGTTTACAGTACCTTCGGCGGCAATGCAATATTCATTGCGAAGCTCGTCGCAAACCGCCGCAAGACTTGCGTTTTTCTCGGTATCTACCGTAACCTGCGTAACGCCGTAACGATCTCTTAAATTAATAAAAAATATCCCGCCGTGGTTTCGTTTGCGATGAACCCATCCGTTTAATATTATATTCTTTCCCGCGTCGCTTTTACGCAATGAACCGCAATCGGCCGTTCTTTTCATTGATTCCATAACAACTCCATAAGAAATAATATCTGTTTTTTAGAATTTATGCTATAATGCGATATGCGTTTTGAACTTGATAACATCCTGATGGACGATATTATTTTTAATATGGAAAATCAGGAAGGCGAATTTCTTTTAGATACTCAGGAAAGTTCTGTTGTAGATAAAAATAATTCAGAATTGACGGGAAAACCTGATTTTGAAGACACGGAGCGGTTTATTGCGCTCCCCGAATGGGAACCGAAAGACGGCTATCGTTTAATGGAAAAATTCGCGGCTTCTTTAAAAAACCCGGTTGTACGTCAGGAATTATCAGCCTCTCTTAACAGAAACAAAGGCGTTTTCCGCGCGTTTAGGGATGTTTTGGAACAATACCCCGATATTGAAAAAGCATGGTTCCGATTTAAAGAACAGAGAATGAAGAATGAGGTTATATCGTGGTATAACGCACTCAGAGAAGAATGGGGTCTTGAGCCGATAGGGATTGAACCTGAAGACATCTCCTCCCTTGTCTTTGAGGATTTTGTTATAAGAGACGGCGAGAGTGATTTTTATTTTATCGCCGAAAGCGCAGACGGCGAAATCGCGGGAAGCATTAACGCTTCTTTTAACGGCGCAAATCTTCAAATAAACGCTTTCGAAGTGAAAAGCGAATACCGCGGCATGGGAATAGGCAAAACCCTTTTATCCAAAGTGATAGAAAAAGCCGACGAAAGAAATCTTGACATAACTATTGACATACCCTCAGAAACAGATTTCTTTTCAAGATCGCTGCTTCTTGAAAATTTTAAACCTGTCATGCAGAGATATGTCAGAAGAATACAGTAATAGGACAGCTTCTATTTAAATTTAAAAGTGAGCAGTAAAAACTATACGACCTGCCAAATGTCCGTCAGATGCGGGAACTATACCGATATTCCAATTACGAAGGTCATTCATCCGCGCAGTTGACTTTTCATTAGGCGATGCCGATGGTCTTGTAAAAGGCAGTACTATTCCAAAAATGACACCGCTTACCCAAACAACAGCTGATACCATTGCCATAAACATATTCTCCTCTGAAGACCAATTTTCCCCAAGCGGAGGAGCACAAAAACCTACTAATCCGAACGTAAGAGTAACACCTATAGTCCAATATAAAAATGAGATATCCCAAGAACCTAAGCCTGCAATACCTATAACGCCCATGATTGTCAATCCTCCTAACGCTCCCCATCCGGCCCATTCCCCTCTTTTCTCAAAGCCATTAAAAAAAGTTCCTCCTATCAAATCATTCCAGCCAAATCCTAAAAAACCTGCAAATCCTAATCCCTGCCATAATGTCAGTCCAATACCCCAACCCCAATCATTTGCAAGATATGAACCAAGCCCAAAAAACAAATTTAATAAACCATAACCTAACTTTCCGCCGAAACTTGCAGGATATTCAGGTGAATATGCCATTGGAGACAAACTGAACATCTCTGTATCAGGCAAAAACAATGCAGGTAATTGCAAACTACCGGAAGTGAACTCCTGAGAATAGATAATTGATGAAAAACATAAAAAAAATAAAGTCTTAAAAATTATTTTTTTCATAATTAACTCCTTATTACAAATAATATTAATTATCGCTGCTTATTCTAGTAAAACAAGTAAGAAAAAGTATACTTTTTTAATTATTTTGATATTTTTCTTATTATAATATCTCACCAACCCCTCATTTCGTTTAACTTTCTAAGTAACTGACGTTTTTTGTACCCGATAAGGAAAACCGCAGGTCTTACACGGGCATAAAAAATGTTTTGTAGTGAGGCGTGAGAATGGCGAAGCCATAACCTAGCGAAACGGAACCCTAGCCGCCATCGGCAGCGGAACGTATACAGTCCTGTTAGGCACAGTAAAACCTATTACACTATAATTTATTTATAGCTTTCTTTTTGTTTTTTTAACATATTTATTTCAATTCTTAATTCTTTCTTTTTAATTTCTAGATTTCGTATTTCGTCTTTTAAGTCATTTATTTCTTTCATTGATTCTTTATAAGCATTCTGTGTTTCAGATATATACTCATTTGACTTTTTTATAATATTTTCATAATGTTCAATAGCTTCTGCTTGTATTCTGATTGCTTCATTATTACTCCATCTAATTTGATTTTGGAGAATCATTAATTGTGAAAACGAGTGATTTATTCCACAATTCAATTGATTAAGCCAATTTTGTTTTTCAGAGAATTCTTCTTCTGAACCTACTGCTAAAGTAGAAATACTTTGTAATGGAACTAAGTCCTTTGATTCATCATTAGCATCATTTTCAGAAAAATTAATATCATCAAAAACCATTCGTATATCCCCCTTAAATTGATGTAAAATCATCTATAATTTAGAATACTACATTTTTTTGTATCTCGTCTAGCATTTTTTAAAATAATTTTATTTTTCCAATCCCTTAATTCAATTTGTAATACTTGTACTTATCGTTTTGTCTGTAACTGACGATTTATTGTTTTCGATTATGAAACTGCGAAGCATTTTCTCGCAAATAAAAAATGTAATGTAGTGAGGAATAGGAATGGCGAAACCATAACCTAGCCGAACGAAAACCAAAATGCCCGAAAAGAGTATTTTGTAGTTACCTTTTCTTATGCGACATATTATAATTTTTTTCCTACTAACACTGCAACACCATTACCAGAAGATATCCATTGTGAAGTAGCTATTTCAATTTTCTTTTTATCTTCTGATATATACTTAACATAATTATTTTCGTTATCAAATATAACATGTTCTTTAATTACTAAACCTTCATCACAATTCATTTTTACTTTAATTCCTTCAGATGGTAGTATTGTTTTGTAACCGAATAATTGCCAATGATCAGAACCATATTCGTTGAATTTAATGTTTATAGATATAAATTCTGCATCTATTTCTTTAGGAATATCATAAGAATACATTACCCATTTAAAACCTGATTCTTCTTCACCTTTTATAAGTTTTAAATCACTTATTTCAACATTTTCATATTTACAATTTTGTGGAATATACTGAAATGAAATCATTTCGGGTTTTGGTTCAAAATCAAATTCAGACTCAGTAAATCCAATTCTAATTTGTTCAAAACCATTTTTACTTTTATAAATTCTATAACTCATTGTTTCTTCAAAACAAACTCTATTATTCTTATAAAATGCATTAATATCAATTGTAAAATGGCTTTTAAAACTATATTCAAATAAAGTCATTGATTTTGTAATTGTTTCTTCAAAATAATTTTTTATATTACTAAACATTTCGTATTTTTCATTACTTGGTGAAAGTATTCTTCTTAGCGCCTCTCTCTTATCAACTTCATTAAGTTTATCAAGAAATTCTTTTTTTATCATTGTTTTTTCTATTTTATCCTTTATATAATTAATGAAATTTTTAGATTCAATTGAAAATGTAAATAATGAAGCAACTACCAAAGAAGGTCCTAGAATACCAATCATGGAAAAAATAATATTTAATAGTTTTTGCCAAAATGGATAACCATTAATTAATATTTTTATCTCTGAATCATAAATCACGAAAAATAGTATTAGAAATAATCCTATTATGAAATATTTAACAAAATATTTATGCCATATTACACTTCGTTCTTCATTACTCTTACCCATATTAATTCTCCATATTATAAAAAGTATAGCATTTTCTCAATTATTAAAACATACAATGTTATTTTTGTCAATAGATTATTTGTATTAAAAATAGGGAACCATAAAAAGTATCTTATATATCAAATAACTATATGTTTTAAGTATATTTTAATACGTAATAATACTAAAAAATTTTAATATTTCATTTAATTATACTTATCTATAAAGTTTTTATAGATTTCTTATTTATAAATATATTCTATGAATATATATTTTTAAATATGTCGCCTAACATTATAGGAAACCGAAATTTTGCCAGTCCGAATAAGGGCTTGCGAAACAATATCAGGGTTGGCAAAATTTAGTTGAAGTAGGCGTGGGAATAAGCCGCATGCGACTGACTTAGCAGATCGAACCTCGAGGACGCGAACAGCACCCGCTACAGTTACCGTTTTTTAGACGAATTAAGGGCGTACACCATTAATTATAATTCGATTTTGTATAAACTTCCACTAAAGCCATTTTCTATTCCTAAAAATTCTAAATATAATGAAATCATTCCTCTATGATGAGCTTGATGATTAAATACATGGATTATTAATGGTTCCATTTTCTTTTTAA
>Ga0209755_10000756_pt1 | contig 56465 bp, 47 predicted proteins | sample TergutCo191P1_FD_187301 | JGI IMG/M metagenome (GOLD analysis project Ga0209755, IMG submission 187301) | Cornitermes sp. P1 segment gut microbial communities from Petit-Saut dam, French Guiana - Co191P1 (SPAdes) (version 2) | ecosystem: Host-associated > Arthropoda: Insects > Digestive system...
AATCCCCTTCCTCGGGAAGGGGTGGATTGCGACTGTCCTTGTCGCAAGACGGGGTAGGACAGTAGTGAAGTTTTGATGTATGAAATTATATATTTTGCGTCCTACCCCGTCACTCGCTATGCTCGTGCCACCCCTTCCCAAGGAAGGGGAATAAGGTCAAGGGCGCACCCCGTAGGGACAACCGCCATTGGTCGTCCGCCGAAGGATACGCACCCATACGAACGGACGCACAATGACCACCCCCTCGCCTATTGCAATTTATACAAGGAGACCCCCATGACCACCCCCTCCCCCATCGCCATCCTCGGTTCTGCCGGCTCTATCGGCTTGCAAGCCGAAGAGGTGTGCCGCCACATGGGCATACCCATCGAGGCAATATGCTCCCACAGCAATATCGCTGTGCTGGAACAACAAATCCGCCGCAGTAATGTGGCATTTTGTGCTGTGTATGACACAGCCGCGGCGACTGCTTTGCGGAAGAATGTTGCGGACTGTGGTGTGAAGATTTTCGCGGGCGGCGACGGAATCCATGAGATGATTGGAATTATTTCTGCCCCACTTGTCATAAACTCTATTGTTGGCTCTGCCGGGCTACTTCCCACCCTTGCCGCAATCCAGGCAGGGCGGGACATTGCCCTTGCCAACAAGGAAAGCCTTGTGTGCGCCGGGGATATTGTCATGGCACAGGCGCGGGAGCGTGGCGTGCGTATCCTGCCGGTGGACAGCGAGCATAGCGCGGTGTGGCAATGCCTTGGCAGTCGTGACATGACCGATATGCGAGAGGTTCGGCGGATAATCCTCACCGCTTCGGGTGGGCCATTTTTCGGTCGCAAAGGGGAGGAGCTACACCACCTCGCCGCCGCAGATGCCCTTGCTCACCCCACATGGAGCATGGGGCGGAAAATCAGCGTTGATAGTGCCACCCTCATGAACAAGGGGCTTGAGGTCATCGAAGCGGCACACCTATTCGGCGTTCGTGGCGACATGATTGACGTTGTCGTTCACAGGCAAAGCATAATTCATTCCATGGTGGAATTCGCCGACGCCAGCGTGATTGCACAGCTGTCCACCCCCGACATGCGGGAGTGTATTCAGTACGCCCTCACCTACCCTCACCGCCACCCCAGTCTGACCGCACCTCTTGATTTTACGAAGATTAGCACACTCACCTTTGACCAGCCGGACACCGACACCTTCCCCCTGCTGAAATTGGCGTTCCACGCGCTTAAGCAGGGCGGCGTTATCCCTGCCGTGCTGAACGGAGCGAACGAAGCGGCAGTTGACCTCTTCCTTGAGGGCAAAATCACATTCGGGGAAATCGCACCCCTAATACACGCTGCCGTGGAGGGATACGCCAACATAGCCCAGCCGACAATTGACGAGATTTTGGCGGCGGAAAAAGCAGGGCGGGCAAGGGCGATGAAGAATTAAGAATGAAAAATGAAAAATGAAGAATGAAGAATTAAGGTAAATTTGCTACGCAAATTATTTTATTGAAAAGGGCAAGGGCAAAACACCCACTGCACCTGTAGGGGTCGACGCCCTCGGCGACCCGCTCGAACGGTGCAACCAAAACCCTGTGTAGGCGTCAAGGGCGCAAGGACATTTTAACCACGAAATGACACGAAAATGCACGAAAAACAGACAAAATGTTTCTGTAATTCCCCTTCCTTGGGAAGGGGTGGATTGCGACTGCCCTTGTCGCAAGACGGGGTAGGATGTGAAACGAAAGATTTTGAGTTTTGATGTCGTGTTTGTGTCCTATCCTACCCCGTCACTCGCTATGCTCGTGCCACCCCTTCCCAAGGAAGGGGAATAAGGTCAAGGGCGCACCGCACCCGTAGGGGCGGGTTTCCATGCCCGCCCGCTTATTGGGTGTTATTTACACATAAAATCCTAACCACAAACAACCCCCAACCACTGCACCCGCCCTTTGCCTCCCTCGTGGAGGGAGTTAGGAAAAACACTCCCTCAGCCTTGGTATACCCGTAGGCACAACCGCCCTCGGTCGTCCGCTCGTTTGGTGCGTACCGTTTGACGGACGGACATGGAATCCAAATCCCGCCCCTACAAGCTCGACCTCCCCTACCATAAAACAATTTGCGTAAGCAAATTTACCGCAATTCTTCATTTTTCATTCTTAATTCTTAATTATAATTGCCATTAACTCCACATTTTCCCTTGTAAAGGAGCACCCATGAACCTTATCATAACAATACTCCTCACCATTCTCATCATCGGACTGCTTATTTTCATTCACGAACTGGGGCATTATGCTGCCGCCCGCAAATTCGGGGTGACAATCAAAGAATTTGCCGTGGGCATGGGACCGAAAGTCTACAGCCGCGTGTCCCCGAAAACCAGTATTCGCTATTCTCTGCGGGTGCTGCCTATCGGAGGGTATGTGTCTATGGTCGGAGAGGACGAAACCAGCAGTGACCCAAACGCACTAAACAAAAAGCCCGTCTGGCAACGAATGATTGTCATGGCGGCGGGCGGGGTGACGAACGTGCTGTTTGCCTTTTTAATTATGATTATTGTTGTAGCTGCAAGAGGGAATATACGCGGCACAACAGTAGACGAATTTCGCACGTACAACTACACATATTATGACCAACAAGGAAACCGACAACAAGAGGAGCGACCATTTAGCTACTCAAGTGAATTTTTGCTGTCGGGTGACAGAATTACCCATGTAAACGGTCGCCGTGTGAGAGATTTCATGGAACTAAACTATGTTTTGGCTCGCCTTGGTGAAACCGTGATAATATGGTGCTGTGACGGCGAAGAATGTTGCGAAAAGCATTCTTGCGACTATTGCGAAAACGGCGAATATACCGAATATTGCGAAGACGCCCCCCATTGCGAAGATGACTCTGACGGCATTTGCAAACGACGCATTATTGTTCAGCGCACTACCACTGCTGACCTTCGCATTGTCCGCAACGGCGAGCAGATGTACATTGAAAACGTGACTTTCCGTGCAATAAACGACAGCGTGCGAAGTGACTTTTTCCCCCAGCAAATCCCCAGTAACCTGTTCACTATAATCAGACAGAGCTACCAAGAGTCAATCTTCATTATGCGAATGTTTTACGACGGCATTTGGGACATGATTAGTGGTCGAGTTGGACTTGAGGACATGGCTGGACCAATTGGAATGGGAACAATAGTAGGCGAAACTATCGAGCGCGGAGTCGTTCAAGCCTTGCCTACACTACTCTTTTTGACTACTCTGATCAGCTTTAATTTGGGTCTGCTGAACCTTATTCCATTTCCCGCTTTTGACGGAGGGCGACTGGTGTTCCTTGCAATCGAAGGCATTCGCCGTAAGCCCATTAAGCCGGAGATTGAGGGCATGATTCACTTTGGTGGGTTTGTGCTTCTCATGGTGCTAATGCTTGTGCTGACTGTAAGCGATATTGGCAGGTTGAGGTGAGGGGGAACATCGCAATGACACGTAGACAAACCAAACAAATCCGAATAGGCAACGTGGCAATCGGGGGCGGCAACCCCATTGCCCTGCAGTCCATGACAAACGCCCCCACTTTCGACGGCATTCTTGCGCAAATGCAGGAACTGCAGGCTATCGGCTGCGACATTGTTCGCATGGCTGTGCCTGACATGGACGCGGTGCGAATTCTGCACGACTTGAAGAACGCAGGGATTTCCATGCCCATTGTGGCGGACATTCACTTTGACTATCGCCTTGCGGTGGAAAGTGTCTCCGCCGGGGCGGACAAGATTCGCATTAACCCAGGCAATATCGGCGCACCCGAGAACACTCGTGCCGTGGTACAAGCCTGCGGCGACCGCATTCCCATACGAATCGGGGTGAACGGCGGCTCGCTTGAGGCGGACATTCTCCGTAAGCACGGGAAAGTCACCCCACAGGCACTTGTGGACAGCGCGGTGAGCAACATTCAGCTGTTAGAGAAGTACGATTTTCACAACATTGTGGTGTCTGTCAAGTCCTCCAGCGTGCCGCATATGATTGAAGCCAACCGCATTTTATCCGAGCTGTACGACTATCCGCTTCACCTTGGCGTGACCGAGGCGGGGACAGTGAAAACCGGTACAATCAAGGGCGCGGTGGGCATTGGCGGACTGCTTGCCACAGGTATCGGGGACACGGTGCGGGTGTCTCTCACCGGCCCGCTTGCAGAGGAAATCGTCACCGGGCGGGAAATATTAAAAGCCGCCGATAGGTGGCACGGCGGCGGGGTGAATATTATCTCCTGCCCCACCTGCGCACGGGCAAAGGTGGACATTGCCGCAATCGCCACCCAACTTGAAGCGGCTGTGGCACGGGAGTTCGACCACCGAGCAAGCAAAATGTTCACTGTGGCGGTGATGGGCTGTGCAGTCAATGGTCCCGGTGAGGCACGAGATGCCGACCTTGGCATTGCCTGCGGCGACGGAGAGGGGCTGCTATTCAAACACGGCAAGCCCGAACGCAAAGTGTCGGAGGGCGAGATTTTGGCGGTGCTGATGCAGGAGATTAAGGCGGAGATGCAGGACTAAGTGCAAACTTTTCGATTTTTCACCTGACTTTCACCTGATTTGGTTTTAACCTATTGATTTTTTTGTCAAACTGTGATATAATGGTACTTTACGGACATCACAGGGTGTGCCTTCTATCTCGGTGGAAAGTGGCGAACAGCCGCATTTCGCTCACCAATTGCGGCAACCTGCTGGACTGATTCACCCAGTCAGCAGACCGCCGAAATGCGTGAGCGGGCTATGATTGACCACAATGCGGGTTTAGAAGGCACTCCCTACATACTCTTTGGAGGACTTATCATGGACAAGGTTATGGAGCACAAACCCCCGGCGTCGGGGAAGAAGGTCGCAATTGTGCTGTCGGTTATATTGGTTTTTGCTATACTTACAGCGATAATTTCTATCGTTACCCTTAATGTGCTACCTGCGCGCAGTGTTGAAACTACTTATGATGGTGGTAGTGCTGTACCTGATTGTAGCTACTGCGACGCTCGTACTCACGAAACTTTTTGGACGTGGATGGCGTGCTATTTCGAGCGGCATTGGCAAAGTTCCATGTGGCGACTGTCACAGGTTTTCGCTATGTTCGCATGGATTTTCTCGGTGTGGTCGTGGCAAATGAAAGACAAAGTTAAGTGCCTGTTCCTTGTGGGAATGTTCAGCTGGCTGCTTGTTGTGTCCGCCGCACTATTGGGTAACTGGACTCTTGCTATCCTGTTCGGGCTTGCGGCTGTGCGTAATTTTGTGTTCTGCTACTTCGACTGGCGCGGACGGCGCGGGCGTGTGGTGGAACGAAAATGGTACGTTGTGTGGGCGTGGATTTTCGCCACATCAACATTCGGTTCAACCATATTCCTTGTACATATCTTGCAAGTGCCAAACTTCGCAATTTGGTTAGAGTGGCTTATCTGTATCACCCTTTTGGGCTTGATTATCGGGAATATTCTGCAAGGCACAGCCCTTATGCGTTGGAGCTTTATTTTCAACCGAGTGTTCAACATTATCAACCACGCATATTTCGCCAATGTTATCGCAGTTTTCATTGCGGTGGCGGCGATTCTGTCCAACTTGCTATTCTTTGCCCGCATGGCAATCGAAAAGGCGAGGATGAAAAAAGAAATACCGCCTACAGACTTGGCGGCGGAAAACACGTAATATTAACACAAACGGCTCTGTATTTTGCAGAAGAAAAAGATAAAGACCGTGGGCTATGCGCCCACACCGCACAAGTTTTTTGTAAAAAACTTGACTAAAAACTTCTTCTCGCAAAAGCACGAAGTGCTTTTGTACCAACGTTTTTGAGGTTCTTAGGAACTTTTTTCAAAAAGTTCCTAAGTGGGGTTTGGGGCAACGCCCCAAGGTGTTAGGGGTTTATCGACATCCTTTCGGCTTTGCATTTTGCAGAGCCGATTTTGCTTCCCCCTATTTCCCAACACAAAAATTCGCAAAAATGCTGTCCAACACACCCTCCCGCACCCCGCGCCCGTCAAGCTCCCCAAGGGCGGCGACGGCATCTTCTCCGTCAAGGCAAGCAACATCAGCCGTGCCACCAGACTCCAGCACACCAATAGCGGCGGCAAGGGAGTCCACCGCCTTTTTTGCGGCGGCGACCTGCCGCGGACTGGAGATAATCGCGTCATTATCGTAGCTCACCTCCCCGGCGGTGAACAGCCTGCTCACCGCTTGGGTTAGCTCGGCAATCCCTTGCCCGGTTTGGGCGGAGATAGGCAAAATCGCGTCAAAGCCGTGTCCGGTTAATCCGTCCACAGACAACGCCGTAGGCAGGTCGCACTTGTTCAGCAGGGCGATTTTTCGTCCATTTGCGTGAGTAAGATGGGTCAAAAACTCCTCGTCCTCTTGGTCAAAAGGCTGGCTTTGGTCAAAAAGGGCGAGAACCAACTGGACAGACTGCATTTTGGCAAGACTGCGACGAATGCCCTCCTCCTCCACCGCTTCGGCGGCGGCACGAATCCCTGCGGTGTCAGCCATACGGAGGATAATATCCCCAAGCTGCACCCGCTCTTCGATAGTGTCACGGGTTGTTCCGGCATATGGCGACACAATGGCACGATCATCGCACAGCAGGGCATTAAGCAGAGAAGACTTCCCGGTGTTCGGCTTGCCGACAATGGCACAGCTCACCCCCTCCAAAACAGGTCGCACACGAGAATAGCTCTCTAACAAGCCCGCAATTCGAGCTTTCGCACCGCCAAATGCCCCTATCATCTCTTCGCGGGTCATGTCGGTCAAATCCTCGTCCGGGTAGTCGATATACACATAACATTGGGCGAGAACGGCGGTGATGTCGGCTATAATTCCCTCCACCTCGCGGGTCAGCCGCCCCCGCACCGAGCCGACGGCTATACGCATTTGGGCGGTGGATTCGGCGTTTATCAGGTCAACCACCGATTCGGCGGCAGAAAGGGAGATTTTGCCGTTCAAAAACGCCCGCTTGGTGAACTCCCCCCCGGCGGCAGGCACAGCACCTGCGTCAAAGGCAGACGCCAGCACCTCCTGCGTCAGGCGCAAGCCCCCGTGGCACATGATTTCCACGGTGTCCTCCCCGGTGTACGAGTCGGGCGCACGCCACAGGACAGCTACCGCCTCGTCAATTACCGAGCCATGACGGAGAATTCGTCCCGGAAACGCCGTCCCTCCTGCCCGCTTATCAAAGCCATCTTTGTACGGCACGAAAAACTTTGCGGCAACGGAAATCGCGTCTGCTCCCGATATTTTCACAACAGCAATACCCCCACTTCCGTGGGGGGAGGATATTGCGGCAATGGTGGTTAGGTTAGTCATGGTTCGCATCATGCGCAAGGAATTAAATGCACTTTGCCTTACGCTCCCTTATTATGTTATACTGTGTTCCTTTAGGCAAGCGAATACATCCCATTATACCACTTTTTTTCCCTTGTGTCAATCTCTCCACAAGTGCGAAGTGGGCGTAAAAGACTGCATAAATAACCAAGGCACAGCTTTTGCTGTGCCTTGTGTTGTTTATTACATGGTTTCAAGAAATTCTTTTAGAACTTTTTCGCGGTTGCTCGGTGGTAGAGATTCAATCATTTCAAAAACTTCGTATGGAATTTCTTTATAAGCACCCATGTGGTCTCCAATTTTTGTTGGACTTCTATGCGGTCTTACATCTTTGTACATCTTTTCAAGTAACGCCAAAAGATGTTGGTTTGTGTGTTCAAGACTATACAGAGTATGTCGAATACTCTCGGCAACATCAGCAGGGTTGCTTTCTTCTCCAGATTGCGAAGCGTTTGATATGGCATACATTGCATTGTTATAAACTTCGATTCCTTTGTCCATCTGTTTCATAACCTCATCAATTTTCGCCATAATCCATTGAATATTAAACTCGGGTTGTACTTCTTTTACCTCGGGTACGCTTGTCACCGGTGTTTTTGAATCTTTTGTATTATTAGACATTTTAATGTCCTCCGTTTCTGTGTTCGGCGGACACGCTAATTGAATTGTGGTCTCGTTTATGAAGCGTGCCCTGCCGGCTTTGACGAGCCCTGCGGCTCGTTTAGGATAGGTTAGCTTCAAGTTCGTTGCCCAAATGGTCTGTAACATGGATGTTTTTTGCGATGGGTGTCGTCCCCGCTTTGCTATAGATTTTCGCGCAACCCTCGTTGCACACGAGTTTCGTTTGTTGTAATGGGTGTCTTCCCCGCCTCGTGTGGATAGTATAACATAGATTTTTGGGGTTGTCAAGGGTGGGTGGGTGATTTTATTCATCGAAAATGGAGAAAGGGAAAAGAGGTATTCACAAAACACTCAACCCCACCGCAAGTATTGCCGCTATGGGGGGGCATATTATCCGTGTGCGGAAGTAGTCCCGTAGTGGTACGCCGCCGGGCGCGGCGAAGGTTGCCACTTGGGCGTGAACCGCAAGACCGCCCCACCCTGTGATAATGGTGGCAAGTGCTACCGCCATGACAGGCGGCAATCCTGCCTCCCCCACTGCGACCGCCCCACGGGATAATTCCAGTAGTCCGTAAAATCCCGCTTGAACCACGGCACTCTGGAAGAGAGGGGAGAAAATCCGTTGCACTAATCGGGCAACAATGGTGAAAAAGATGATTGTCGCCCCCACAGACAGCATGGACTCTGCCGCTTTGCCGAAACAGCGGAGGAGGGCGGCGGGAGAGATGGGCATTTCCTGCCTAACCGACGAATGGGGCAGAGGCGAGGGAACAACCGCTCGCCGTTCCCGTGTCAACATGGCGAAAATCCACAGGGAAAGCAGGTGGGACAGCCATATTATCACCCCGTAGCGGGTGCAACCAAGGACACCGCTCCCCACAAATGCGATGAGAAATGGCGGGCTTGGCAACGCCGACAATGCACACAATCGCCCTGCCTGAGAGGGTGTCAGTTCGCCGTTTGCCAGCAAGTCGGCGGACAGCTTTGCCCCCACAGGAAAGCCGGAGAGCACACCCAGTATCAGCGCAGCGTTGTATGACGCAGGGAGAGGGGAAGTTTTTCGCCGAATCAAACTGCCTAAGGTGTCCGCAAAGCCGCTTTCTGACGCCAGCCCAGCCAACACCATAAACGGAAAGAGGGCGGGGAGCAAGCGAAACGCCACTAATCGCACCCCCTCTGCGGTTGCTGTCGCTACCTCTGCAGGCAGGGCAAGCATGGTGACGAATAATAGGATTATCCCCCCGTATAATACCTTGCGGGGGGCTTTGCTTTGTGTGGGTAAGTGGCGGTTAATCATGTTTCCTCGGTTGGGGGCATAGAATGGAGAAAATGAAGAATGAAGATGGAGAAAATGAAAAATGAAGAATGAAGAATGAAAAATTGAGGTAGATTTGCTTACGCAAATCGTTTTTATAGTTGAAAGTGTTTGTCTTGTAGGTGAGGTCGGACGACCAATGGTCGCCCCTACAAAACAAATCCCACCTACCATTAAATCAATTTGCGTAGCAAATTTTCCGTAATTCTTCATTCTTCATTCTTAATTTTTCATTCCTAATTATCTTTATTTTCCCATCGGAGTAAATATACATGAAACCATTGCGAAAACGCACAGTTCAGCCGTTGTCCGAACGGCTTGCAGTACCCATGGGCTTTGTTGGCGCAGAGTCCTGCTTTTCCGTCCGTGGACAGCGGGAAGTGGAAGTCCACGGCTGTCAAAGTCTGCTGTGCTATGAAGAAGACCTGATAAAACTGCAACTGTACGGCTTTGTTTTGGCTGTGCGGGGCGCAGGGCTGACCCTAAAGACCTACTTCGGCAATCAGATTATCATCCGTGGGCGGATTGAGGGGTTGGAGATGGAAGGTGGAGTTAAAAATTAAGAATGAAGAATGAAAAATGAAGAATTAAGGAAAATTTGCTTCGCAAATTGATTTAATGAAAAAAGTCAAGGGCATTTTACCACGAAAATGCACGAAAATTCGCACCGCACCCGCCCTTAATCCCCTTCCTCGGGAAGGGGTGGCCCCATCTGCTTTGTGATGGGGACGGGGTAGGTGTGAAACGAACAACACCCTCTCTGCATCTTAAATCGTAGGGGCGTTGGGGTCAGACCTTGCGGTCGCCCGCAACACAAAACCAGCACCCCGAAAGGTGCTGGCTGGTGATTTGAAATTTGATTTTAAGGATAAGTGATTATGGCATTCTATCGAATATAAATGGAGTTTCGGGAGCGTCATCATAAATAATGGCTAAACCATTTCCTGCTATTGTATATGACCAATTGAAAATATTAGATGCGCCTCCTTCAAGAAAAGCAGAAGTACCTCTGCCGCCCGAGGCTGTCCACGAAAACGATAAAGTTTCCTGCCATGTTCCGGACACATAACGCTCCGAACCCGAACCATCGGCATTAAATGTAACGAATATATCATAATTAAACAATCCATAGCCCAAGTCTAAATCCATATTAGTATGCCATGTTCCAACAAGGCGAGGGTCAATGTTGGACTGTTGTGTAGGAGGTTGCTGGGTAGGTGGTTGTTGCACGTTTCCTAAATTTGAAAAGGCATTCCCTGCACCTAAAGCAACTGCTAAAATATTTGATGTATAATTATAGAGCAATAACAAACTGGCATTATGCTGTGAGTTAAACAGCCATATCATGTACGTGCTCCCATCATCTCTCTCGTGTTGCGCTTGAAACCCGTTTTGCGTCAAATAAATTATATATGCGTTAATATCGCTTATATGTTGAATTTGAAGGCTGTACAAAAAAACAAAACTATAGTGGTTACTAATAGCATCATCCATTTCCTCTGCCGAAAAACCTTGAATAAATTCAGCATTATTGCTTATTGTATCAAATGTTGACACAAACGGAAAACCAAGATATGTAAGACTGGTTGGAGCAGTAGTTGGAAGTCTAAGCGGTAATGAATTATGCCTACCCACACTAACATTTCTGCTGTCTAAAGTATTTATAGGAATAGCAAAAGCAATATGCGGTCTTTCTCTGTTTCCTGCTACTACAATTCCAACAACCTCTCCTCTAGTATTAAACACGGCACCACCGCTATTTCCGCCTACAATAGGAGCAATAATTTGCAACGCATTATAAACATTATAATGCACATGTGGAACGCTTGATGGAAACACCAATAATGGCTCGCGTCTTGAATAGTATGCTCTAAAAAATGTATTACGATCTCCCGCCGGACTGCCAATAGTGAAAACGTCTTCTCCTATGTGCAACATATCAGAATTGCCTATTGCTGTATATTGAAACCGCACACCTCTGGCTTCAACTTGTATAATGGCAATATCATTTTCAAAGTCGTACGAATGATAGCCAACTATATTAAATTCTCTTCCATCTTCTAAAACAGCAACAGCAGTGTTCGCCCCTGCAATAACGTGGTGATTAGTAACAGCGATGCCGGTCGAAGTTATAAAAAATCCACTTCCACTCCAGCTATATCGCCCAACGCTTGCGTATATTTTGAAAACGGCATCAACATTATATGCAAAAATTTGTTCAGGTGTTAGAGGTGTACGCTCTAATAGTGGTGGGTTACTATTTGAATTAGTGTCGATGTTGCTGTCATCTCGTCTAATCCATGTTTCATCATCAATGGTCAAAAAATCACCGACTATGCGAAAATCCACTTCATCGTAATCACCATCATCCCAATGTGCTTCTCTAAAATACAACATATTACGATTTATTCGCCATATGTAAAATACTCTTTCGCAGCAACAATATTGTGCGACTAACGTGCCGTTGTTGCGAAAATCTAAGGTTGCTTCGCCACAACAGCATTCCCATATACCAACGATGGGATGAACATTTGTATTTGTGCCATTTTCGCCATCGTTGTATTCGGTGTCATTTTGCATTTCGTCGTTATTATTACCGCAACCCAAAAATCCTATTCCCATAGATACAAGCAATAGCAGAGCTACAAAAAAAGAAATAATTTTTTTCATTATTTCACCTCCAAAAAGTTTGATACCAATATTATACACCCCCCCCGCAAAATGTCAATAGTTTTGTTGAAAAAAGTCTGAATTTTTTTTTGCGGGGGCGGGGGTGTCCTTTACAAGTCAACATTTCCCCCCGAGGTATCCATGCAAAAAATCATCAATTTCATCTTAGGTCATGTGACCCTGTCAATCACCGCGCCACCCGAAAAGGCGCTGAACATTCTTATGCTGTACAACATCAACTACTGGAATTTGCGACGCGCGGAAGAGGGCATAACCGTCACCATTCCATGGAGCGAACAGCGTTACGTGCGGGAACTGCTCACCCAATTTAGCCTGTCCCACCAGACGGCGAAACAGGGGGGCATTCCTCCCACCATTCTCCGCTATCGCCGCCGTCCGGGGCTGTTTGTGGGCTTTCTTGTGTTCGCCACTCTGTTATGGACGGCGAATATGTTCGTGTGGGATATTGACATTTACGGCAACGAATCGGTGTCGGACACCGAAATTCTTGAGGGATTGCGAGATGCGGGGGCGTATGTTGGTGCGTTTCGCCCAAACATGAACCTTGACGAGATGATAAACACATTTTTACTGAACAGCGAAAGCATTTCGTGGATTACCATCAATTTTATGGGAACAACTGCCGAGGTGCAGGTGGTGGAGTATCGCACAAAAGAAACCGCCCCACCACAGGATGACGTGCCGTCAATCATTGTGGCAGAGCGGGAGGGCATTGTTTGGCGGTACGAAATCACCGGCGGGGCGGTTATGGTGCAGCTTGGGCAGGCGGTACAGCCTGGGCAACTGTTAGTCAGCGGAATTGTGGAAAACGAGGTGGACGGTATTGTCCATCTTGGGGCGGCGCGAGGGCAGGTGTTCGCCGAAACACGGCGGGAGCTTGAAGTGGTCGTGCCATTTAACAGCGAAGTGCGGGAAGAAGAGGAGGAAATCCTCCGCCGCCGCTCCTACAATATTTTTGGGCGGGAGCTTCACTTTAATCGCCGCGGGAAGGAAGAGGGAAAAGAGCATGAAATCGTTCACCGCAGTACCCGCCTGACCTTGTTTTCTTTCATCGAGCTACCCATATGGGTCAGCGAGGAAGTGGCGGTGGTGTATGCAAGCACCCCTGTCACCCTAACAGAAGAAGAGGCACGCAGTGTTGCCGTAACCCTTGTCACCGAACGGCTGGCGGAAGAGTGGGCAGGGGCGGAAATCCTTGAGTTGGTGCGGGAAGAAATAGTCTGCGAGCAGGGTGTCACCCTCCGCTACATGGTGGTGGCAATGGAGGACATTGCAAGGTGGCAACCGTTGGACATTTTGGAGGAGCAGGGGGGAGAAGAAACGGAAACTCCTGCGGATTGATGCTGTGCAGATAAAGGTCAAGGTCGTGGGCTATGCGCCCACACCGCACAAGTTTTTTGTAAAAAACTTGACTAAAAACTTTGGTACAAAAGCATGAAATGCTTTTGTACCAAAGTTTTTAGGGTTCTTAGCCCCTTTTTGCAAAAAGGGGCTAAGTGGGGTTTGGGGCAACGCCCCAAGGTGTTTAGAGATTTATTGAAAAATCTATTGAAATCGCCCTATCGCCACCCTGTCGTTGCCCCCATAATCCTTGTGAATTTCGCAGGTCATGCCCCGCTCAGCGCACAACTTTCGCAGGTCGTTGCCCTGGTGATAGCCAATTTCAAAGACGAAATGACCACCAGGGGCAAGAAAAGGGGGGTAGGTGTCTAATATCATACGGTAAAAATCCAATCCGTCCGCCCCGCCATCGAAAGCGGTTGTCGGCTCGGCGTGGTTTTCGGGGGGCATGTCTGCCATGTCAGCGGTGCGAAGATATGGCGGGTTAGAGGCGATAATATCAAAGCTACCACCCGGTTGCTCCAGCCACTTGGTTGTGAACACATCAGCATTATACACGGAAATCCGCTCTGCCACTCCGTTCCGTTCGGCGTTTCGCAAAGTCAGTTCCACCGCATGGGGGTTTATGTCTGCGGACACAGCGGTAGTGCCTGTGGTGTTGCACAGAGAGGAGATTCCCACACACCCACTACCACAGCACAGGTCAAGTATCCGTCCTCCCCGGGGGCAAAGACGGATGATGTGGTCAACCACCCGCTCGGTGTCAAAGCGGGGAGCAAAGACATAGGGGGAGGGGTGGTATATTTCTCGGTAAAAATGGTTGTCGGTCATGTGTTCACTCATACTCAATATCACTTGCCCTTACAGTAAAATAGGCATTCCCGCCGGTTTGCGAAAACATCACATGAAATTCGTAGCCGCCTTGGCAAGGATAAATCTCTTCATATAGCCACCACGCACCCTCAAGAGGCACTTCTTGCTCTAATATGGTGGCGTTTTTGAAAATGATTTTAGTTATTTCACTGCCTTCGTCATAATCAAATTCTAAAACAACATCATCGCCGACTTTCTTACAGGATTGCACAATTCTATCATGAAAAAAGAGTTTTTTCATAAAAGCAGGAGGGCTATCGCCAAAGTTTTTTTGAAATTCTTTGTCGTAGTTTTTTTCCACCATTTCGATGGCGTTATCGTTCATTTTGCCAAAGGCTACTATTTGTTTCTTCACCTCTGCGGTGGCTTTTCCAAGGGCTAAAATTCGCATATCCGCAACCTGATTTGCAATGTTTGTCGGCAACTTTTCTTTGAGTTCCTGCAGGTCCATATGATACATAACCTTGAAATCTTTCTTTGCCTTTTCAGGGTCAAATGGCGGTGGCGGTGTCCAGTTTTTTCGTGCCTCTGCCACTTCGACAAGCCATGCTTTGTTGTGTGCTTTTATATCTTCGGGAGTTAATGAAAGCCTTTGAACAATAAAATCAGGAATGTCGGCAACCCCCTCTTCCGGGTAAATATCTTCAAACTTCACTTCACTCATTTCTTTTTGCTGTTTTAGGAACGCTTTTTCTTTTCGGGCATATAGAGTGGTGAAATATTCTTCGGAAAATGTTTCGGCTTGTTTTGATGAACCAAGGTTAAAATGCAAATGTGTGTGTTGGCAAAGGACTTGCCATTCTTTAGTAAAATACTTCACCCCTTCCTCCCCAACAGCCCCGACATATCATACATTCCCGCAGGTTGCCCTGCCACGAATTTCGCCGCCAGCAGCGCCCCCTCGGCGAACAGTCGGCGGGAGTGGGCTTGGTGGCGTAGAGTGATGGTCTGCGAGGGAGTGGACACCAGCACTTGGTGGTCGCCGATAACTCCGCCCATTCGCAGGGCGTGAACGCCGATTTCGTTTTCCTCCCGCTTGCATTGTCCGCTTCGCCCGTGAACGGGGACAAGCTCCGGGCGAGCCGCACGAACAGCGTCGCACAGCATTAGGGCTGTGCCGCTGGGGGCGTCTAATTTGTTGTTGTGGTGGATTTCCACTATCTCAATGTCCGCGCCGGTCATCACTTCTGCCGTCCGCCGAGCAAGCTCGCACAAGAGTGCTACCCCAAGGGAGGTGTTCCCGGACACAAACAGGGGAACGGATTTTGCGGTTTCTTTAATCAGGGCAGTTTCCTGCATTGTATGCCCGGTGGTGGCGATAACAGCGGGGATATTGTGCCGCTTCGCAAAGGCACACACCTCCGTCGCCGCGCTGTGGTGGGAGCAGTCCACCAGCACCGCCCCTTCGGGGATAACGGTGTCAAGGCTGGTATGCTCTGCCTGTCCGTATGCGTCCACAGTAACAAGGGCAAAGCCCTCTTCAAGGATATGAGCGGCGATTTCGCTACCAAGGCGACCTGCCGCACCGTTAAGAATTATTGTTTTCATATAATTTGTGCTCTCTCACGCGTCCTTTCGGTCATTGTTTTCAAACTTTTCCTATTTTGTTCGTCTTTACGGTGCTACAAACACCCACTCACCTTGTGGGTTGATTATCCCGCGCTGTCCCTGATGCTCCACCCAAAAGAAGTTTCGGGAGGCATGGCGGACTCGACTTGGGTGCAGTCGCGTGTCGTTTCCAAACGAAGGGAAGTAAGGGGTGCTCAAATATTTTACCTTCCCAATCGACAGCTAAAATATTTACTTCGTACATACGCATATGCGAAGTGTTGCGAAATATCATTCCATCAGCTGTCAAGACTTCTGCAAAAGAAAAATTTTGCGGATAATTTTCTCTGAAATAGTCGTTAACCACTTGTCGTAGCTTGTCATTTCTGTCGAAGATATTTATTAGTACATCAATATCAATCAATTCACCTGAAAATGCGTCCCACGCTTTAATTGGGGTATTAGTAGCAGTTCCATGAAAATCCCCACGCTCCTCTTGAAAATATAATACCATAAATGACTGGTTGTTTTTGAAATCATGAAAAGGTCTAAAAAACTGATTTTCTGTTGCTGTAAAATAAACTACAGCACCGCTTTCGTCAATCAAATATTGAACACCGTTGCGTATGACAAGTGTAAAAACTCCTGTTTGACTTTGTATTAAAAATTTTGTTGGCGTGTGATGAATACTATTGCGGTCAACAAAATTCATGTTCCAGTCAACTGCACTATGTTCCCGGCCGCTCGCAGTTGTACGCTCAACCAAAAATGTGCGGGAAGTTGCACAAAAAGAAGTTCCTACCCAGTTTTCAGGAAAGTAACGTGACGCTTTAGTATAGGTGCAAAAGTAAAAAGTGCGTACGGGATTATTCCAATTGCAGTTCGCTGTTTGGAACACCCTTCCGAAAAACATCTCGCTTGGGTCGAATGAGCCAAACCTTGTTGTGGCAGACATTGAAAAGATAAATTCACCTGCTTCGACATCCCAAATGCCGTGCATTCCATGTCTGTTATCGTTCAAAAAAATTCTCCAAAAACGCCCGTTTGGTGACGAAACTATGGTTGTTGCATCAAATGGAAATTCAGTGGCATTACCATATAAATCATAATGATATATTGTTGACATTCGCCGTGCAAACAGACCGGTGGCATTATTCTGCCAGTCGGTTATGTAATCTATGCGGTCATATCTTGGTTCGGCAACGATTTCGCCAAAATCATTTACTATACCGTATAAGCCAATATCATCTGACCCTAAAAATGGAAACAACATTGCTCCACCTTGCGCGGGAACGATAACCGCGCCCTCGCGTATGGGTTGGGCAGTGGTAGGTGGTAAGAATATTTGTTGGCGGTCGTATCCATTGTCGCCGCACCCAACAAGGAGGATAAACAGCATAAAGAGAGCGAGAAAAGCAGAAAGGGTTGAAAGAACTGAAATGCTTCGTTTCATAATGTTTACCTCGTATTTTTGTGAGTTGGGGGGCTTGGAAAATTACCTTTACAACAGTGCCAGTTTTTTCATTTCATTGCGCAATCGCACCACATTTTCTTCCTCCATTTGGGTCAGGGGTGAGCGGAGGGTGTTTGCACAATGCCCCAGCATTGCCATGGCGGCTTTGACCGGGATAGGGTTGACCTCGCAGAAGAGGGAATCAGACAGGGGTTGGATTTTTCGTTGAAGTTCCGCCGCCTTTGCAGTGTCACCTGCGAACCATGCACGGCACAAATCTCCCACCAAACGGGGCGCAATGTTGGACACCACCGACACAATACCCTCCCCGCCCATAGCAAGAACAGGAACAATATGGTCATCGTTCCCCGAATACATGGCAAGTCTGCCGTGAGCGAGAGCGGAGGTTTGAACAATGCTTGCAATATCCCCGTTCGCCTCTTTAATGGCAACGATTCGGGGGTGGTCGGCAAGCGCGGCGTAAGTAGTAGGGGCGATGCTCACCCCTGTGCGAGATGGCACGTTGTACAGCATTACAGGACACTTCACCCCGTCAGCAATAGCGGTGAACATTTGTATTAAGCCCTTTTGTGTGGCTTTGTTGTAATAGGGCGTGACCACAAGAAGTCCGTCCACCCCAGCCGTGCAAGCAAACTTCGCAAGACTGGTTGCATATGCGGTGTCGTTACTGCCCACCCCCGCAATCACAGGCACACGACCGCCTGCCCGCTGAACGGCGTAAGTGATAAGCTCTTTGTGTTCCTCGTCGGTCAGTGTGCTGGACTCCCCGGTTGTGCCGGCAACCACAAGGGCGGAGGTTCCCTCTGCGATTTGCCAGTCGATTATCCGCCCAAAAGCGTCAAAATCAATGGCACTGCCATCAGGGGTGAAAGGGGTGATAAGGGCGGTCGCAACGCCCCGAAACATTGGAATTTGCATAAATTGCTCCGATATGTATATTATTGTTCCACAAAACAAACATTACACATTTTGACTGTGAAAAAATGCGCAGTCCGTCGTTGCTCGTCGGTTAAATATTCTTGATATTCGCCCTCCTCCCGCCTTGGTTTGCACAATTTTTCTTTGTCAAAAAATGCAACGTTTATTCGGCGGAGCAATAACGATATGTTCGCTTGTAATCATATTACTCATAGTATAACATATTTGTGAGCATGGGTCAAGGGGTTTATTGGTTAAAACATTTCAAAAAAATTCAAAAACCCCCTTGACAAAGTCAAATTCATGTGATATAATGATGTCATAACCTACCCAGCACCACATAAGAGGCGATATGACAACACTTCACATGACAAACGCGAATAGTAGGGCTATTAAGCAGAGAGGACAGATGTTCGCTCTGTCTGTCTGTCTGTCTGTCTGTCTGTCTGTGGGTAAAATTATGCAATGCTTACATTATAAACTACAGGTGTAACAATATACGCAGAAATGCGTTGATTTGTTGCGCTTTTTTTCTTTTTGTGAGGGAATTTTATTGGATCGAACCATGCCCGCGCTCAATATTCACTGCCGAGTGCGGGCTGGCGAGAAGTTATTGATCACAAAAAATTCACCTTAAAAGGAGAAAATACATATGTTGAAAATAGAGAAGAGACGCATATTATGCGTGATACTAACGGTTTTGATGGTTTTCTCGACGTTGTCAATGCTCGGTTTCGACCGACAGCCGACCGACCCTGCTCCCGACGTGGGCGGAAACCCCGAAATCGTGCTAAATCCAGGGATTATCCTCGATCCGGAAATCCCAATCGATGGCGGCGGACAACGACCTGGTCGACCGCCGATTGACGGGATATTCCCACCATATCCGCCAGATGATGGGATAATCATCGGCGAACCGGGAGATGATTTCGACACCCTGAATGCCCGCGCGTGGGTGAGCATAACCTCGCCAACCGTTGGTACGACAACAACCAACGCCACAATCACAGTCGTTGCCGGGGCGAACACCAACAACGTGGCGCACCGAGTGCGGATTCGGGTGAACGGGGTTGTGGTGCTGACCGCGACCCGTCCGAATAACCTTGTGCAGTTGTCGGTGTCAGCGTCGTTAAACGTTGGTGCGAACACAATTAACGTGGCTTCGTATAACGCCAGCGACGTGCGAATGGAAAGCTATAATCGCACTGTGACGAGGGTGGCGGGCGCGCTTGTACCCGTTACGTTTTGGCCTGGAACTGGCGACGCGCCAACGATACAGTATCGTACTGCAGGCCAACCTTTGGGCTGGTTTCCGCCCGATCCGGTGCTTGCGGGACATAGGTTTTTAGGCTGGGTGCACCTTTATGGTCCGAACCAAAGTCAGCTGGTGACCACTGCGACGATTGTGCCACACAACGACAGTTTGCGTGTGGTTGGGATTTGGGAGAGGGTTGCGCCTGTGGCGCCTCGTATTGAGCTTTGGCTAACTGGCATAAGTCTTACCCAAGGTCAAGAATTGTGGGTCGACGCAATGGCTACCCAAGGTGATTCGTTGCGTTTTTCCCTTTACAACAACGGTAACAGAGTGTTCTTTCACACTCTTGGACACCGAGATACCGTTTCAAATACGGTTATAATTCCGATGAACCATCTTGGCACAAACCGCCTTGTGGTGCAGTCTTTTTGGGCAAGTACAGGTGTTGTGACAGCAACAGAAGTGCGGTATGTGACGGTGATTGCAGGTGTGGGATCTTTGCCGGGCATTCCCGTTCAACTTGCCCCCACACGGACAGGAAACAGCATAACTGTCCATTGGAATGCGCCAACAAGTGGTAGTTCGCCAACCGGATATAACATCTTCCTCGGTTCGGCGCAATCTGGCTTTATGGGTCACTTCTCTGTGCCTTCAAACGCCCGAAGATTCACAATTCCTGCCGGGTGGATTGAGGGGTCATGTTATTGGTTTTACGTGGAAGCCACTAACGACAGAGGGGTTAGCGGGTTTAGTGACAGGCGATATTCCACCCCTCATGCGCCAATTTCTATTCGTAATAATGTTTTTGATTTTCCAACAGCATTAGTATCGCCGGTTACTTTCTTTGAGCCTTCGGCGGAAGCGCAAAATGCTGTGCGCATGGAAATTAGGTTAAACGGTCGAGTTATCGCAAGAAGCAACACTGACCACATTTCTTTTCACGGTGTCGTGCCTGCCGACCTTAGGAATTTAGGATACCACGAATTGCAATTTCGAGCATATTGCCGAAATGGCATTTCCACTGCCATAACTCGAAGAATTTTGGTTACTCCCCCAGTAAACCAAAGAGTGCAAATTGGTCTTTGGTATGTACCACAAAGACCAGCGCCGAAAAATGTTGTGCCGTTAAATGTGCGACATATTCCTTGTGTGAATCTTCCTACATCACAATGGGCAGCATGGGGGTTAAGTGTAGGGCGGGGCATTAGTTGGTGGAACAATTCTGCGTCTAATGTCTCTTTCCAGACAGTTGGCGCCACAGCTACTGCGAATACATTGACTGTGAGTTACTCGTCATCATCAGTTATCGGCGAATTGCACAATTACTGGGGAAATCACCTTCACGGAAGAACTCACCATCCACGAACAACGATTCTTATCAATACAAGAACTATTTTTCGTGTGAGCATTAGATATGGTTGGACACCAACACAATTGCAAAATTTTGTTGCTAACGTAGTCGCACATGAACTTGGTCATGCAGTTGGATTAGAAGACAATCCAAGGAGGGATAACGGCACGTCTATACACAGTGTTATGACACAATGTGCCCATACACTTGTAACCATGTCCGGTCCTACGACAAACGATATTGCGTATGTAAATCGGGCTTATCCCCGAGTACCTTAACTTTAATTAGGAGAAAACATTATGAAAAAACTTATTACTTTAGCACTTGTATTAACAATGCTACTACTAACCCTTGTCGCTTGCAATAACGGCAACGATGTAAACACAGATGACGACTCTACCGCAACTCCACCCCAAAGAGTCGAACTCCCCGAATGGCCAGACAACCCCAATACTATTGAGATACCCGAAGATGCTTTAGTGAACCGTTTGAATTTTATACCAGTACTTTCATCTAGCATAGAAACATTAAAATGGTACATTAACCTTTATTCAGAAAGCAGTCGCAGCCATATATTCCGTGGCATTGTATTGTACGACCAAATTGTATGGCGACAGCGCCATCCAGACCCGCCACCCGACCATCCAGGTAGCATACACACCGAAACAACATTTTTGATAAAAGAAGTGTTTTTTGGCGACTTTGCTCCCGGAGAAACTGTTGCAATTATACAGCCTGGTGGTGTTTATAATGGGGTGCGAGTAATGGCTACTTTCAATGATTTACGAGTAGATTTGCCCATTGGCGAGGAATTTATTGTTTTTGCATGGCAGCTTCCTTATCCTTATTCAGATATATTTTATCCACTTTGGCACCACCAAGCCTTTCATTGGTTAGGCAATCCATACGGCGGGCGGGCACTTAGTGCTATGTCCGACACTTCCGTAATGGAAGCGGGGTATGTGGAAATAGTTCCAAGTCCGCAGAATGTCGAAAGTTGGATGGAAACACTTGTCATCACACGCGAGTTTTTGGCTGAAATAGCCGAAGCTGGCGGTCACGAAATCGGCGCGCCAATTCCTGTGGACGTGATGGCACAAGCGCAAGTGGTGCATGAACAGGTAGCCGCCGCCCGTGCCGAACGCGAAGCAGAAGCGATGCGGGAACAGCAGGTGGCGGAGTAGGGATGGGGAGTACGGGGGAGCAGAAATGCTCCCCTAACTCGAAAGGAGAAAACATTATGAAAAAATTTATTACTTTAGCACTTGTATTAACAATGCTACTACTAACCCTCGTTGCCTGTAACAATGGCAATGACCCACAACCGCAAAACGACGTTAATCAACAAACAAGAGTACAATTACCCGAATGGCCAGAAAATCTCAATACTATTGAGATACCAGAAGATGCGATGTTTAATACTGTGAATGCGATTCCAAGTCTGGCAGACGATATAGAACACTTTAATAGAAGTTTGCAATCTGAGTGGAGTCAAGCCAAGGTGTTTCGTGGCATAGTAATTGACGAACAACCTATATGGATGCAAATTCCTTGGGGCGACGAATATATGGATATTTTGTTCACTGACACTAAATTTTTAATACAAGAAGTGTTCTTTGGCAGTTTTGGGGATTTAACGCCAGGAGAAGCTATTACTATAAGGCAACGAGGTGGCGTTTACAATGGTGTGCAAGTATGGGTTTCGTCCAGCAACTTGCTTGTAGACTTGCCCATCGGTGAAGAATTTATTGTATTTACTATGTGGGATGATTTTACAGAATCATATTTTCCAGTACATCACCACCAAGCCTTCCATTGGTTAGGCAATCCATATGGCGGGCGGGCGCTTAGTGCAACCGCTGACACTTCCATAATGGAAGCGGGGTATGTGGAAATAGTTCCAAGTCCGCAGAATGTTGAAAGTTGGATGGAAACACTTGTCATCACACGCGAGTTTTTGGCTGAAATAGCCGAAGCTGGCGGTCACGAAATCGGCGCGCCAATTCCTGCGGATGTGATGGAGCGGGTGCAAGTGGTGCATGAACAGGTAGCCGCCGCCCGCGCCGAACGCGAAGCAGAAGCGATGAGGGAACAGCAGGTGGCGGAGTAGAAAAACAGGGGGCACTAACCTGCCCCCTTTTCCAATTATCACCACCATCCTACTCCTCGCCTAACTGTTCCGCTACTCGCCGTTTCGCAAGGGAAATCAGTTCAGCGGCGTAACTATCCGCCTACCTCAACCGCCGTTTCAAGCGCCAGTTCCATCATTTCCACGAAAGAGTCTTGTCTGTCCTCGGCGGAAAGGGCGTCCCCGGTGACTACGCTGTCTGAAATGGTACAGATAGCAAGGGCGTTTTTCCCTGCACGGGCGGCGGTCATGTACAGGGCGGCGGCTTCCATTTCCACAGCAAGCACACCCAGCTTCGCCCAGTCAAGAGTGTCCGTGATCCGCTCTCCGTAAAATGTATCAGAGGTGAGTAAATTACCCACACGGACAGGAAGAGCCTTGTTTTTCGCAACTTCAGTCGCTTTAGCAAGCAGGTCATAGGTTGCAATGGCGGCAAACTGCCCCTTTAGTCCGTATTGGTCGAAGAACGCGGAGTTTGTAGATGCCCCCATTGCGATGACGATTTCTCGCAGGGCAATATCCGTGCGAAGTGCCCCCGCCGAGCCGATGCGGATGATATTTTCCACCCCAAATACATTGTACAACTCGTGGGCGTAAATCCCCATGGATGGCATCCCCATGCCACTTGCCATAACGGACACAGGCGTGCCTTTGTATGTGCCGGTGTAGCCCTGGATTCCTCGAACATTGTTCACAAGGCGGGCGTCGGCAAGGAAATTTTTTGCGATAAATTCGCTGCGTAGCGGGTCGCCGGGCATAAGCACAGTTGGGGCGAAATCGGCAGGGGTCGCCTTGATGTGGGCGGTGGGATAAGTGTTGTTTGGTGTCATGGTTTTGCTCCTATGAGTGTGTTTTTGTATAGTCGAAATGTTGTTGATAGGGCGGTAGGCTACAGGGTTTTGGTGGTGTTCGTGCGTTTTCGTGTCCTTTCGTGGTAAAACGCCCTTGACCTTAATCCCCTTCCTTGGGAAGGGGTGGCACGAGCATAGCGAGTGACGGGGTAGGACAGGACACAAACACGACACCAAAACTCAAAATTTTTCGTTTCACACCTACCCCGTCTTGCGGAAAACCACCGCAATCCACCCCTTCCCGCGGAAGGGGAATTTCGGAATCGTGCAGTGGATTTTTTCGTGCGTTTTCGTGAATTTCGTGGTTAAAATGCTCTTCGCCCTCTTTTTGGAGGGAGCTGTCAGCGTAGCCGTCGGAGGGAGTGCCCTTAACTCCACACTCCACCCTTCAAACTCCATACTTCTCCGCCCGCCTTATCCAATAAATCAATTTGCGTAGCAAATTTTCCACAATTCTTAATTCTTAATTTTTAATTCTTCATTGCCCTTTTCTAATGATAGAATACCGTAGCCTGTCACACTTATCTCTGCCGAACTTTCGCAAAGTACCTTCGTAGACAAAGCCCGCTTTTTCAAGAGCTTGTTGCAATGCCATTTCATCACTTTTGCAAAGGCAAAATGCAACAGACAAGTCGGTGCTACAAAAGCCGTATTCCAAAATAAGTGATAGTGCTTCGGTGCAAAAGTCAGAATTGTTGTACTCATCACAAAGGTGAAGTTCAAGCTCTCGATAGCCTTTGTACCGCCCCACATCAACAAGCCCCGCCACGCCAACCAGTTTACCGGTTTGCTTCAAAACAATGGGGAACATCTCCCCGAAATCTTGCCACAACTTGATACATTCGGCGGATTCTTTTGGTGTATCAATGGTCAAATACTCAAGAAAATTACTTGAATTTTGCTTTGCATCAAGCAAGTCTGCTGCATCGCCCTCTTCCCAGCTTCTAATCATCAATCTTTCAGAACTGATAGTGTTCATTTTGTTACCTCCGTAAAGTAGGTAATCAACGGAAACACGGAAAAAGCGGGCTATTATCGGCAACATAACAATATCCGGGTAGTTGGCTGAAGTTTCCCAGCGTGATACCGTTTGCACGCTTACATTTAAGCGGTCTGCGAGTTGTTGTTGCGTAATGCGGTGGTGTATTCGCATTTTTTTGATTGTTGTTCCTATGTCCATGTTGGCTACCTCTTGGTTTGTTTTTTTGCAACGTTGCAATATCATTATATCTGAGTTTGCTCATGCTTGCAATGTCACAAACCGAGAGTTAGGTAGGCATATGTGGGGGCGTTGTCCTGTAGGGGCGACCCTTGCGGTCGCCTGTTTGTGCGGTGAGTATCATTCGTATCGGGCGGGGGCAAGCCCCGCCCCTACGGGATACAATGCGGATTTCGTTGCGGTGCGCCCTTGACCTTGCCCTCTTTTTCAAAGGGGGTGGATTGCGACTGTCCTTGTCGCAAGACGGGTGTTTTTTTCTGCGGGCGGGCATAGAAACCCGCCCCTACATGGTTTTGGTGGTGTTCGTGCGTTTTCGTGTCCTTTCGTGGTAAAACGCCCTTGACCTTCTTCCCCTCTGTGGAGGGGTGGCGTAGGCGGGGTGGTTCGGTGGTATATTGCGGGCGGGGGCAAGCCCCGCCCCTACGATTTAAGATGCAGAGAGGGTGTTGTTCGTTTCACACCTACCCCGTCTTGCGGAAAACCACCGCAATCCACCCCTTCCGCAGGCGGAAGGGGATTAAAGGCAGGTGCAGGTTGTATCATTTGGCGGGTCGCCCTGGGGTGCGACCCCTACAAATACACCCCCGCCTTTTTCAATAAATCAATTTGCGGAGCAAATTTTCCACAATTCTTAATTCTTAATTTTTCATTTTTAATTCTTCATTGCCATTCGGGATTTCAAGTTTTCCACAGCACATCCCGCTTCACACCACAGTCAATCACATCCCAAGGGAAAACTTCGTCTTTGCCAAGGGGGCGGGTAGTGTAAAAATCCGGGTCAATGCCAACCTCTGTGAAGCATTCTAACCACCCGTTGTAGTCGAAATGCTCGCTCCATGCGCAGAAACGCAATCTGCGGCTGTGTGCGGCAAGCAAAGCGGCGGACAGGCGGCGATTCCCACGGGCAAAGACTGCCTCAATCCGCGAACTGCGGGCATCGTGGCGACTGAGCTTGATTTTGCGGTCGGTGATTAGCTCGCGAAGTCGCTCCTGCTTCTCCTGAAACTGCTCCACGCTGTTCATTGGCTCCCACTGAAAGGGTGTGTGGGGCTTTGGCACGAAACAGGACACCGACACCCCCACTTCCGGCGGACGCCCACCTTTGGGGCGGTTAGGGTTGGCGTAATAGCACTCTAATGCGGTGCGGGCAAGGGCGGCGATGCCCTCGATGTCCTCTTCCGTTTCGGTAGGCAATCCAATCATAAAATACAGCTTGACGCTGTTTTTCCCCGCACCGAAAACAAGTGAGCAGGCGTTTTTGATATGCTCCTCGGTGATGTCCTTGCGGATGGCGTCCCGCAGTCGCTGTGTTCCCGCCTCCGGGGCAAAAGTGAAAGAAGATGACCGCACCTTGAGGACACGCTCCATCAATTCGGGGGTAAGTGCGTCCGCCCGCTGTGAGGGCAAGCTGAGGTTCACACGGCAGTCTTTTGTCCAGGCAAGCAGACCGTCGGTAAGGTGATCCAGTCCCTTGTAGTCGGACACCGACAGGCTGGCAAGACCAATCTCGTCATAGCCTGTGTTGGCATAGGTTTCTTTGGCATGACGGAGCAAAGTTTCTACCGACCGCTGGCGGATAGGGCGATACGCCGCCCCTGCTTGGCAAAAGCGACAGGCTCGCCCACACCCACGCTGAAGCTCAAGGGTGATTCTGTCCTGCACCACCTCAATATTCGGCACAATGGGGGCGGTTGGGAAATAGCCGCTGTCAAGGTCACGAAGCACCCGCTTTTTCACCGGATAGCTCGCCCCATGCGAGGGGGTGTATTCGGCAACTGTGCCGTCGGCGTTGTACGTAACGGTGTACAGCGAGGGAATGTAAATCCCCTCGATTTTTGCGGCGGCGACAAGAAAATCGCCACGTGTCGCTCCGCTTTTTTTCATGGCGACATACAAGTCGCACAGCTCGGGCAACGCCTCTTCTGCGTCGCCTACAAGGAAAAGGTCGAAAAAATCCGCCACAGGCTCAGGGTTCAGCGTTCCCGGTCCTCCGCCAATGACAAGAGGATGCTCCTCTCCGCGGTCAGCCGCCAAAAGCGGCAACCCTGCCAATTCAAGCATATTCACAATGTTAGTGTACGACAGCTCATATTGCAGCGAAAAGCCGATGAAATCATGATGGGCAATGCTTTCTCCGCTTTCAAGGGCGAACAGAGGAATGGCGTTCTGCCGCATGGCATCTTCCATGTCGTGCCATGGGGCAAAAGCCCGCTCACACCATGTGTCAGCGCGGGAATTCAGCAGTCCGTATAAAATCCGCATGCCAAGATTGGACATACCAATTTCGTATACATCAGGAAAGCACAGGGCAAAGCGAATGTCTACTTCTGATGGGTCTTTTGTGACCGCACCGAACTCGCCGCCTACATAGCGACCGGGCTTGGTGACAGATTTAAGAATGGGGGATAGGTTCATGAGGATTTTCTTTCTAACACAAAAGGGCTTACGCCCTTTTGTCAGAGTGAAGAAAAAGGTCAAAGTCGTGGGCTATGCTCCCACACCGCACAAGTTTTTTGTAAAAAACTTGACTAAAAACTTTTTCTCACAAAAGCATGAAATGTTTTTGTACCAAAGTTTTTGAGGTTCTTAGGAACTTTTTTCAAAAAGCCCTAAGTGGGGTTTGGGGCAACGCCCCAAGGTGTTTTAGGTTTTTCTTCAGTCTGACAAAAAGGCTTACGCCCTTTTGTTATTTTCACAAATATAATTTAGTAAACACCACTACAGGCAACATCCAAAACAGCTGGAACAGCACCACATAAATGGACGGCACAGCGGTAATTGTGCCAAGCACCACAATACCCACAGTAATTACGGCGGCGGCAACAACCGCTAAGTGCTTCATTGTTCCGTTCATTTTGATGATTTGCAGTACACGGTTACACATGGCAATAGTTTTCAGCAAAGATTTCGCCGAACGTCGTGAAACCACGCCGCTGTCAAGGCTTTCTTCAACTGTGGTAATCTGTGCGTTGTCATTGCATCGTAAAATCCGTATAGGATACTTTGATAGCGGCACACGCTGGTCAAGCATAACATCATCAATGTTCGGGTCAAGAGTCTTTATCCCAAGGCACATACCCGATTTATACAAAGACTTAATAATATCAACACATTCAGGGTCCATGCGATAATCCACATACAACTTTGAGGCAAGTGTGCCGCCAATAGACACGTGCATGATGGAAATTTGCCGCTCCCGCATAATTGTGGGGTCGTCTGCGTCAACAGACGGCTCGAATCCAAGTCCCCGCATATAATCAAAGTTCCCCATATGCACACTTATTCCATCAACTGCAAGATGAACTCCGCCACGCCCCATTTCGATAATATCAACATCTTTCGAGTGACCAATATCCTTTGTTGCAACAGCAAACACATCGGACAAAGGTCCGCCTAACTTGTTATATGCACTGCCAATGTTATACAGCACAGTATCAATTCGAGTATCCTTGCCATACAGGCGCATACTCTTCACCTTCACCCCCTGCGGAGGGAAAATGTCCCGGTCGTTGAAGGATATAACAGAGGCATTTGCATACTCTTCAAGAGATGCCTCACCGATAATTGCGCTGTCTGTATGTGCCGCCTTGCGAGCGGCGGAGTAAAAGGGGAAACTATAGGTTAAAAAAGCGGAGAGAGGGAGCGCAAACATAAGCATTACATGAGCAGTCGTAATCGCCACGAAAAATCCGCCAACTTCGTCGAAATAAAATCCTAATGCAAAGGTTATCAAGGCAAGGAACGCGGCGAAAAACACAACACGCGAAGTCGTTCCGGAATAGCTGGGTTCTCTTGCGTTTCGCTTGGCAAAATTAGAGATAAAGTTTGAACGAGAGATGCCAAAAATATGGTCGCCCTCTTCAAGGTGATTGCTGAACGCCTCTGCTTCAAGTTCGCTATTTGCAGCCGATAGCCTTGACACCGCAAATTTTGGACGAGCAGAAGAAATAATGCGGAAACTGACAATTTCACGCTTTAGGTTGATGCGAGTATAGTACATGGTTAGGAACGCACCAAAAGCCAATGGTAACACAAAGAATGTTGTGCCGTGAATCTCCCCAAAGGCTAACGCCGAAATTTGGTGTAGAATATTCAAAATAAAGGAGAAAAGCAACACCGCTTCAGGGGTGAATCTGCCACGGCTTATGCTTATAGCACCATGGGACATTTCACGAAAGGCGACTGCTCCGCATAACAGGGTCAACTGTAGCACAAAAATCAGATGGAAAATCGGCTCTACATTTGAATTAACAATATTCGGCAAACTACCGCCGGTGAATTCAATGAAAAACTCGAACAAAAAGACTAACGCAAGCAATGACAGGGAAAGTAGCAGGCGAATAGTGGCAGAGGCATATCGCTTGTTGTATCTCCGCATGAATTCATCGTTTTGCTCGGTGGAATCATATTCAATTAGGTTGTCACTTTCGACAACGCTTCCTGCGTCGTCAATATCTTTACGGATTTCTTTGACTTTTTCTTTGCCAAGTTGACTTTCAAGCTCGTTTTGCATATTGAAAATCATCATCAGATTCACATCTGACTCGTCAAGGTCGGAAAAGTCCGGGTTAGCGGCATCCCCCAAGTCCTCCGCCCCGTCAGACAAGGTAAGCCCGTCTTCCCCTTGGGTGACAGCAAGGTCGTCATCGTCAAAGTCCACATTATCTGTTGCAACAAGGCTGGTTTCTTCGTTAGACCGGTAATATTCTTCTGCCTCTGCCTCTGCTATCTCGTCGAACTCGCCTGCTTCGTCGTTTTCTGTGTAATTTTCGGTTGCCGTCACCTCTTCAGAAATTTCGTCGGCAGAAGGTGCGTGGTGTGCCTCTTGCTCAGGTGTTGCTTGTTCGATGGCTTCTTCTTTGTTGTAAAAAGGAGCAATATCGGGAAGTTCTTCGTTGTCTTGCTCTGCGTCATAAAGGGTGCGTCCCTCCTCCTCGGAGCGACTTGCGGCAACAAGCCCCGCAAGCCTTGCAAGCTCTGCGAATTCAGCGGCAGCTGTCCTTTCTGCGGCAGTTGAATCTTCGGTTACTTCTTGCTCGCTTTCAGTTCCGTTTGCTGTCGGAATGCCTTCTTCATCCAAAGAAATCTCCCCCGTCAGCGCCTTTTTTTCTAACTCGTTAATGTATTCTTCTGCACGATGAATACTTTCGGTCAAAGTGTCCGTAAGGGTTGGCGGTCGCCCCTCTTCCTCTGCGGCACTGGTTTTATACTGGCTAATATCGCCAAAATCCAGCAGGTCATCTTCCTGCTGTGCCTTGTCTGATTTTTTTGTAGAGAAACGGAACGAAGCCATTGGAGTGGGCTTTGCTGTACTTTCTGCATCGATTTCAGAATGGTTCGAGTTGCCTGAAATATAAACAGCAGGCTCTTTTTTCTCCACTCTCTCGGTAGAGGGCTTCATATCATTGCTTAACGCCTTCAGTCGATCAAGAAGCTCCTCGGCTGTAAGTTCTTTGTTCTTGTCCATAATATCTCCTAATTATTCTCGTTCCTTTGCTTTGCTCCCTCAGTGAGAAGAACAGCGGCAGCACAGGACACGTTCAAGCTACTAACTTTGCCGTACATAGGGATTGATAGGATAAAATCGCATCGCTCTTTGGTCAGGCGGGACAAACCTTTGCCCTCGCCTCCAACAACTATGGCGACTCCTCCGGTCATTTCGGTTTTATAATATGGCTGACCGCCTGCGTCCGCGCCGTAAATCCACAGACCCGCCTTTTTCAGCTCTTCGATAACATTAGGAATACTTGACACCCGTGCCACCGGAATGTGGGCAGACGCCCCTGCGGAAGCCTTTGCGGCGGTGGGTGTCACGCCTGTGCCACCATGTTTGGAGATTATCACCCCATGCACTCCTGCCGCCTCGGCACAACGCAACAATGCTCCAAGATTTTGCGGGTCTTGAACCCCCTCGGCAACAAGGAGATAGGGAGCATCTCCCGCAGTAGCAAGAATGTCGGCAACACTTGTGTATTCTCGCTCGGCGACAATGGCAACCACCCCTTGATGTGATGACTTTCCGCACATTCTGGTGAGAGCATCTGTGGTCACTTGCGTGACCGGGACACCTCTACTGCGTGCGACGGCAACAATCTCTTGCAGAGTGCTGTCCCATTCGCCTTTGCGAACATACAGTTTATCCACCCCGCTTTCAGAGCGGAATAACTCGGCTACAGGGTTGCGCCCATAGATTGAATTTTCGTTTATATTAGGCATATTTCCTCGATTGAACATAACTATACATATATATCATACCATAAAAAACGAATTTTGTACAGCCTTTTTGCGATTTTTTTATAAAAGTCTTGAAATTCGACTTGAATTCGACTTAATAATTTCAAAAAGACTTGCATTTTTAAGTTGAAAATGATATAATATTATATGACTATCGTGTTAGCTCATGAAACAACCAAAACATTGTCATTGCGGGCTTGACCCGCAATCTCATCAAATATTGAAGTCCCATGAGATTGCGGGTGGGTCCCGCAATGACAAAGAGAAGTTGAACTTTGCTTAATGTTTTATCTTGATAGTCATGTAATATCATCGTGTGTAAATATTGAAAGGGATGATTGCATGAAACAGAATGAAGCGAAATTTGCCATCGCCTTAGAGCAATATCACCCGCTAATACTTTCAATGACAGAAACTTTTTTCTCTCGTGGGTCAGAATATGGGCTTGACCGAGAGGAAATAAATCAAGAGGCGCAAATTGCTTTGTACAACGCCGTTTGCACCTTTAATGAAGAACAAACCGATGTCACATTCGGCTTGTATGCGAAAATTTGCATGCGAAACCGCTTGGTATCTCTTTTGCGACGAGGGAAAAAGGCAGCCCGTGCCGCAAGGGCAGCTGTGCCGTCGCCCCCAAGCGAAAGGGAACTTGCCAAAGTCAGGCTTGAGGAACTGCGTGAGGATATTGCGGGCATACTAACTTCCACCGAGCAAAAAGTGTTAGATGGGTATCTTTCAGGGCTTACCTATTTGGAAATTGCAAAACGCTGTGGCTATACCACAAAAACTGTTGACAACGCTTTGTGGCGAGTTAAGAAAAAAATACGGGAACACTTTGGGGTTCCAAAAGGACGGGGGTCTGTATGAAAAAAACAGCTGGGATTATTCTTGTGGTAGTGATGTTTGTGTCATCTTTTTTTCTTGTAAGTTGTCGTGGACAAAGTTTGACTGTGGATGAAGCGGTAGATATTCTGTCTTTGCTTTTGCCCGACGCGCGGGAGCTTACTGTCGCAATATATGGCGAAGGTTTGCCATATTATCATGACTACAGCGAGGATGAACTTGAAGAAATGTTCCGTCGCACCGGCACACTATATATCCCGGTAGCGTCCAATGCTGCGTTCACCTCTCGGCGTGCTATGGAGGAAGCTATAAACGCCACTTTTTCTGAAAGAATGGTGCGTATTTTTACTGCTGACGCGTTTGGTCACATTGGGCAAATACACCCACGCTATCGAGAGAACGAACAAGGTTGGCTGATGATAAACTTGCGGCGAGATATTTGGCCTGTGATGCAAGAGATTCATCTTGACACTCTCGAGGTTATTAGCACACGGCGAAGCGTTGTAACCACATATGTTTATGCTTCTCGCGAAAATGGCGAACGAATACAGATTGAAATAGCCCTGGTTTATGAAAACGGACGCTGGGTGCTAAATAGCTTGGCGTATTAAGATTGTAACGAAACGAAAGCAACAACAAGCAAAGATGGCTCGAAATTGCGAACACAGCCAGCGCACCTACTCAGGAAGTACCCGATAGTTGCCCATTTGAGATGGAGTTGTTCGTGCTGGATAAAGCCGTTTTCGTCTACTTACACCCGCTTTTTCGTTACGAAAGATTGTGTGTTGCGGTGCAAGGACCGCTTGCGGTGGAGGGAGTTAGGAAAAACACTCCCTCAGTCAGCTACGCTGACAGCTCCCTCTCGGAGGGAGCCTTGGTGTACCCCATGTAGGGAACGACGCCCTCGGCGCCCCGCCTTTTGGGATAGCATAAAGCCTTTTTCGTGTTCGATTTACAACAAAGACGGTTTGTTTCGTTACAACTCTATTTCTGCAATCTGCAATTCAAAATTTATTATTGCATTTTGTCGAGTTTTGTGATATAATATTATAGTGAACATAACTTGAATTTTAGGGGGCAGTATGACAGAACAAAACAACAATAACGGCAATCTTGCGGTTATCGGAATGCGTGGATGTGACAATTTTGTGGAGCAGGTGGATGCTTGGCTGAAAGAGTGGCGAATATCCGGCAGTTTTATCGCCAAGACAAACCTAATTCGTTTCGGCAACGGAGAGGCGAAAGGCATTATCGAAGATTCGCTTCGTGGGCGGGATGTGTATATCATCTCTGACTGCTTTAACTACGGAGTGACCTACAAAATGTACGGCAAAGATGTGCCGTACAGCCCGGATGACCACTTTCAGGATATTAAGCGGGTTATCGGTGCAATTGCGGGCAAGGCTCGCCGCATTACGGTTATCATGAATATGCTGTACGAAAGCCGACAGGACAAGCGTGTGTACCGCGAGTCCCTTGACTGTGCTCTTGCTCTGCAAGAACTGGAGCGTATGGGTGTGGCGAACATTATCACTTTTGATGCCCATGGTGCAACTGTGCAAAATGCTGTGCCGCTCTGCGGATTTGACAGCGTTCGCCCCACATATCAAATGATTAAGGCGCTTATACGCGAGTATCCGGGCATTGCCATCAACAAGGACAACATCACCATGATTTCTCCTGACGAGGGGGGCATGGCGCGCTGTATGTACTACTCATCCGTGCTAAAACTGGAGCTTGGTATGTTCTACAAACGGCGTAATTACTCGGTTATTGTGGACGGCCGCAATCCTATCGAGGCTCACGAGTACCTTGGGCAAGACATAAACGGCAAAGATGTGATTATCGTTGATGATATTATCCACTCAGGTGATTCGATTATCGAGGCGGCGGCACGACTGAAAGAAAAAGGGGCACGGCGAATTTTCGTTTTCGTTACTTTTGGGCTGTTTTGTAGTGGACTTGAGCGGTTTGACAAGTCGTATGAACAGGGCTTGTTTGATAAAGTGTTCACCACTAACCTTATTTATCGCACCCCGGAGCTTATCTCTCGCCCTTGGTACGCTGATGTGAACATGTGCAAGTACACCGCACACATTATTGACACCCTGAACCGCGACGCAACCATTTCTAACCTGCTGAACCCCACCACCAGAATCAACAATTACATTGATATGAAAGTCCGCGAGGGCGTGATTACAGTGTGAAGATAATTTCAGGCACAGCGAAAGCTGTGCCTGTTTTAAGGTAAAGGTCAAGACCGTGGGCTTTCCGCCCACACCCGACCACCTTGCCCGCTCACGCATTACGGCGACCTGTTTGACGGCTGCGTAATTATCCTGAGCGGTGTCGGCGGCAAAGCCACCGACACCGCTCAGGGAGCACAAAAACGCAAGCCGCCAATGCCGTCGCCTTCAGCGCTCACAAGGGCTTTGTAAAAAGGTGGAACAAAAACTTTATTGAAAAAGGTTTTTGGGGTTCTTAGCCCCTTTTTTCAAAAAGGGGCTAAGTGGGGTTTGGGGCAAAGCCCCAAGGTTTAGGGGCTGACTTCGCTACCTAAAATACCTCAGCAACGTCGCAGCTATCTCGGCAGTTTCGCCACGTGTGATGTTGTCCACAGGACGGATGTATCCGCCGCTGGTGGAGATAAGCCCCGCTCCGCGTAAGGTTGCAAGGGAATCTACTGCCCACGCAGGCACATAGTCTGCGTCGTTAAACGGGCGGACAGCAGGCACATCTCCAGCACAAATAAGTCGTGTAACAATAACCGCCGCCTCTGCTCGGGTTAGTGGATTTTGCCGAATCGGAAGCTGAAAATCGCAGTCAACACAGGTTGAGCAGTCAAGGAAAACATCTTCGTCAATGTGGGTTGCCCCAATCGCACTCATGATAATCGACTGAAACTCCCCTCGGTTCACAGTGGCATTAGGGTCGAAATAGGATATGGCTCCGGTGGTTCGCCCGGTCATAATCCCCTCTGCCGACAGGGTCAACGCCGCATTGTGGGCAGGGTGTCCCTCCATGTCGCTGTACACAAGGGTGGTGTCAGGGCGGTTGATGCGAATGTTCACCGTCGCCACCTCAGAGCGGTTGCCGAAGCGGTCGATTACGTTGTAGCAGAAGGAATCTCGCCCTCGCTCGCCATTTTCGGGGATATACATAAACTCCCCTGTTTGATAGTTGGTCATGATAACCACCCCGCGGCGAGGCTGGGACACAATTTCAAAGCGAAGCTGGTCGTCCTCCGGGTCAATGCCGTGCAAAATGCCGAAGTGGGTCACACCGGTGTAGGTGGAAAACTCGAATGGGTTGTTTCGTGGGTCCCCTGACACCTGAAGGGATGGGGAAAAGTTGAAATCTTCAAGGATATGCACCGCACTTCGCACAGTAAACTCCCCACTGCTACCTGCGGCAGAAAAGAGGAAAAAGCAGCTGTACGCCGTCTGTGCCAACGGCACGAACTCAAGGTCGTCAATGTCTATGCGACGGATAACCTGTCCCGCCGACACAGGCTCGTCACCGAAATACAGCGTACCGCTGGTTTCGCTTGGCAAAGCCACGATTGTCACTTCTGACACTCGCACGCCGATAGCATTGTCGAAATCTTCGGCACGGAATGTGATGTTGTTGCCCACAAGTCCGCTTCGTGCCATTTCAAGGTTAGATGCAAGTACCTCGAGGGCGGGGGAAACCCGGGGCTGTGCTGCCACTTCCACTCCAAAAACGGCAGTCAGTATGACAAAGAGGATGGTGGCGAAGATTGTCGCCGTGATGATTTTTCTGATTCTTTTTAACATTGTTTTTCTCCTTTTAGTTGGAATCGATGTTATTATTTTCCTAAATTCGGGTTTTATACCTATGAAAATATTATTTTTGACTATCGATATAGACTATACTGCAAAGTTTCAGCTTTTCGTTGTCATTAAGGTTGTAACGAAATTAAAAATTACTCCATCTTAGACCAAACAAACAGCCTCGTCATTGCAAAGCGGTGATTTTCCGCGTGCAATCCAGTCGTTGTACGAGAAATTTCATTGTTTTACGGGTTGATTTATGGCGACTTCTTACCCTTTCACTGGATTGCACGGCACAAGCCGCCTTTGCAATGACGTTCGGTGGAGTTGTTCATAAGACGATATTTAATTTCGTTACAACTCTATTAAGAATGCAACGAAACAAACCTTTTTAGCTGAATATCGATACCGCAAAAACATTGTCATTGCGGGCTTGACCCGCAATCTCATCTTACAAAAATGTTCAGTTGCACCTAAAGCGACATGAGATCCCGCGTCAAGCGCGGGATGACAACCTTTTTTCTTGTTCGATTGACAACAAAGACAGATTGTTTCGACACATCCTTAATGCCAATACTTTGGCAATTTAATGAGCTAACCAGATAATCATAATATTATTTTCGATGCATACCCTCCCACAAATTGGGTAAAATACTCTCAAACAACCTTTTGGAGGAAACAACAATGCAAAAATGTAACGGAAATTATGCACATTCCATTGTGCGATTCGACTTTCAGTACGCCCACAGATTTATGAACTACCACGAGGGAGAAGCCCAGTTTCTCCACGGCCATTCCGGGTATATTCAAATGGAAATCGGCGGTGAGGTGGACGAGCGGACAGGATACGCATATCCTATAAAAGAGGCGCAAAAACTGATAAAAGAAGTGGCAGACAACTTCCACCACGGCATTCTGCTGCAAGAGGGCGACCCCCTTATCGAGCATTTACTGAAAGGCTATGAGCAGGCGGGCATTCTTAACGGTGTGGCGGAAATTGACGCTGTCCGCCCGAAAAAACTTGACCACCCGCTGGTAAAATCATATCCCGAATGCAGGGTCAGCGTCACCAAAAAGGTGACAACCTGCGAAAACTTTTGCGAAATATTTTACGAACTGCTGAAAGATAAGCTGAATATTAAAAAGATAACATTCAGGTCGTCCTCACTTAACGCGGCGACAAGATGTTATGGGTAGAAAAAAACCAGGCAAAGCGGTGTGCTTTGCCTGGTTTTGTTTGTTGAGTGTGTTGAATAATCCCGCATTAAACTTGTATCGAAACAAAAACAACAGCTTAAATTCAAGTCTTAAACCAAAACAAACAGCATCGTCATTGCGAGGAGCTGAACTCCGAAGCAATCCATTTCGTGGCGGGCGGATTTCGCTTAACAAAACGCTCACCTAATGGATTGCTTCGGCGAAAATCATGCCTCGCAATGACGTTCCGAGAGCTTGAATTAAAACGATAAATTTGTTTCGATACAACTCTATTGTGGTCAATCATGTTTCCACGAGATAGAAGGCGTCACCTTATTACGAACGACGCCATCCATTCCAATCCGGCCACGACTGACCAGCTTGACTGGTATGCGTTTGGTTTCCGATTGTTATGGTTATAGCTGCATTTTCATTGCCGAAAGCATATCTGCCAATAGTAGTCACGCCATTGCCTATTCTCACGCTCGTCAACGCTGTGCCGGCAAAAGCAGTGCTACCAATGGTAGTCACGCTATCTGGTATAACAACGCTTGTCAGCCTTGTGTCACGAAAAGCGTGTTCGCCAATTGAAGTCACGCCATTGCCTATTGTTACACTCGTCAATGCTGTGTCGCGGAAAGCACTCCATCCAATAGCAGTCACACTATCAGGAATCACCACGCTTGTCAATGCGGTGTTAGCGAACGCACCAATGCCAATGGTAGTCACATTATCAGGTATCGCTACATTTGTCAGTGCTGTGTCACGGAAAGCATCTCTGCCAATAGCAGTCACGCTATCAGGTATCACTACGCTTGTCAGCTGTGTGTCAGCAAAAGTCCCATCGCTAACAGTAGTCACGCCGTCAGGTATTTCTACACTGGTCAACCCTGTGCCAGCGAAAGCATTATTGCCAATTTCCGTAATTCCTTCGTGCAAATGAACATTTACTAAACCAGGGTTGCCATAAAAAGCGCGATTTCCAATGGTTCTTACGCTTGCAGGCATGAATACTTCCAGAATGCCTGCCCCCTCGAATGCGCTCGTGCCTATCCTTACCACATCAACGTCCTCGATTTGTGCGGGGATGTTCACACGAATTGCTGTACCGCTGAAGTTTGTGATTTCGATGCCACCGGCGACGGCACGGAACTCGAAGTATTGTGCCACAGTTTCGGGAACCGTAGGTTCGGGCGGGCGGTTGGTTTCTCCGTTTGTGTCGCCACATCCGACCATGGCAACACCAGCCATCACAAGCATAAACACAACCAACAAAATGGAAATATTTTTCTTCATTTTTTCACCTTCTAAAAGTTTGATATACTCAAATGACTGCAAAATCAGCCTAAGATTTGCGAGGATGTTTTTTGCCAATTAAGGCGGGAGGAGGGCGAATATCGGGAATATTTAACCGACGACCAACTGCCAGTGGCGAAAAACAGACCGCAAAGATTGGACGATTTTGTAGTTATTTGAGTATACTATTATTATACCCCCATTCTCCGCAAAATGTCAATAGGTTTTGCGAAATTTGTTGAAATTTTTTTGAGGGGGATGAGATGCGGGTGTTGCCCTTGACCTTAATCCCCTCCCGTGGAGGGGTCGCCGTAGGCGGGGGTGGTTCAGCGGTATATTGCGGGCGGGCATGGAAACCCGCCCCTACAACGAGGACGTGGGGTGCGGGGGGTGTTCTGTAGGGGTGGTGAATGCCCTTGACCTTTGCCCTCTTTTTCAAAGAGGGTGGATTGGCAGTGTTTTTCTGCCAAGACGGGTGTTTTGTCTGTGCCGTTCGGCGGGACGCCGAGGGCGTCGTCCCCTACGGGTGCTGTGCGGATTTGTTCGTGCGTTTTCGTGTCAGCCTGCCCCGCACTTGATGCGGGGTGGTGAAATTGCTCTTTGTCCTTGACCATTCAACTCCACTTTTCACCCTCCAAACTCCACTCTTCACCCTCCTCCTATCACTTTTCGCCAAAAACCGCATAAAATCCCATATCCGTGAAATGCTAATTACATAAAAATTTAGGAGCAATATATGCCCAGCGTAGACAATCGTGGGGTTGTGGACTACAGCGGAATGGCGGTTTCTGCCACCCTGGAGGACAACATCGCCCAGTTCAAAGACATTCTTGGCGGCATGGGAACGGCAAAGTTTCGCCGAGTGAAAAATATACACAATAATCTGGACTGCTGCATTGTTTTTCTTGACGGGATGACAAACGGAATGCTGATAAACGACAGCGTTATCCGTGCGGCAAAGAATTTTCGGGGGCAGGTGGAGCGGCTTGACAGCCTTATTGAGGTATGCGAATCGGAGGAAGAAAGCGACATTGCAAGCCTTGTTGACTCTGTCATGTACGGCGACACCCTGCTGTTCGCCGAGGGGTATTCTCATGCTCTTGTGGTGAACAGCAAGGGCTTTAGTGCCCGTGGCGTAGGCGAGCCTGACACCGAAAAAGCCCTCCTTGGTCCTCGCGAGGGCTTTGTAGAGGGCTTGATGGCGAACCTTTCTCTGCTTGGCAAGCGACTTGTCACCAGTGATTACAAAGTGGACACCATGAAAATTGGCACTCGTACCAACACAAAGGTCGCCATATGCTATCTTGATTCTCTTGTGGACGCAAGCATTCTCGAGGATGTAAAAGCTCGCCTTGAGGGGGTCAACACTGACGGGATTTTGGACGCGAACTATCTTATCGAGTGCATCAAAGACAGCCCGTTGTCGCCGTTTAAGACTATTGGCAGCACCGAAAAACCTGACGTTGCCGCCAGTCGCATACTTGAGGGGCGAATTATTATCGTGGTGGACGGCAGTTGTATGGTAATAACCGCTCCGTATACTTTTGAAGAAAATTTTCAGTCACCTGATGACTATTACTTGAACTTTTACTATGCCTCCTGTGGGCGGATACTAAGATATGTCGCTTTCTTCCTTGCGTTCAGCCTGCCTGCGGTGTATGTGGCTCTGCTCACATTTCATCCCGAAATGATACCCTCCCAGATAGTGCATATGCTTATCGCCACCACAAACGACGTGCCATTCCCCACAGTGGTGGAATGCCTGATAATGCTGGTACTATTTGAAATCTTGAAAGAAACAGGGATGCGGGCGTCAAACAAAATCGGACAATCCATGGGTCTGCTTGGTGGCATTGTTATGGGAGAGGCGGCGGTAATTGCCGGCATAATCAGCGCACCCATGCTGATTATCACTGCTTTTGCCGTGATGACAGGACTGCTTGTGCCACACCTGTCCACCCCTATTTTGATTTTCCGCTTTGTTAGCATTATCGCCGCCGCAATCTTTGGGCTGATTGGATTTTTCGTTGTGTTTACTGTGATTTTGGTGCAAATATGCTCCCTAAAAAGCCTTGGACAATGGCACGCCAGTTGGGAAAAGGGCGACGGAATTTTGCGTATGCCCATGTGGAAAATGAAAGGACGACCGCCCTATGCACGGGATAAGGTAAGGAGGTAAGAGATGAAAAAACGGATATTTGCTGGGTGTCTGGGGGTTATTTTCGCATTTGTTATCTTCACTTCCTGCGATATTTTCGACCATGGCATTGACAAATTGGTCATTGTTGCCGGGGTTGCCATTGACCAGGGCGAGGACGAGAAATATCGCGTCACCGCCGAGCTTACTCGCATAGAGGGGGGTGCGCTTGAGGGAAATGTTGTTCCCCAAGCCATTACAAAAGAGGGGGCAACCATACCCGAAGCCCTTGCGAAAATCGAGTGGGAAAGCGGGGACAAGCTCCACCTTGGGCATTGCGAGTTGATTTTGCTAAGCCGTGACATTGCCCGCCAGGGTATCGCTGATATTATCGACCTGTGGATGGGGTTGCCAAAATATTCTCCCCTTGCCGTGGTGGCTGTGTCCACTAAAGATACAGCCGAGGAACTGTTACAGTCGGAAGAAGAGGAAGAAGACAACCAAGATGTTATGAGTAACCTTCACGTGAAGCGATTGTTGCCACAAAAGCGGGTGTATCAGGTGCATCGTGACCTTATGGGAGGGGAAGAAGTTCTCCTTGCCGCCCTGCCAAAGGGGGTTGCTTTGATAGAGGATGGGCGACTTACAAAGACGTACGGAAAAGATGACGCACCTTATGCCCAAATGGCATACGGCGAGTTCACCCACGCTGCTCTCACATTCCGCAACCCTGATGTAACAATTGATTTTTACTTTGCCACCACCCGCCGAAAAAATGGCGTGCTGCACATTCATCTAACCGGCTCTTCTTCTGAATATCAAGACAGCATGGAAAAGCAAGTGAAAAGCCAGATTATCGAAAAACTTGGTGAAGTCACAAATGACAAAGTGGAAGTGCGACTGTCCGTGCGACGAGAAAGCCGAGGTGAGGCGTGAATATAAAATCCGGAAAAAATTATGTCACCGCTTTTGTTGCGGTGTTCATGTTGGGCAGTTTGCTGAGGAATCCGCCAAGGGCAAACGATGGGGTGTCATACGCCATTGCCATACTCTCTTCTCTTTTTGGGCTGGTGATAATTCTTGCGTTTGCACAGCTGTATAAACGCCATCCTGGCATGGATTTTTTCACAATTTTGGGGCAGAAAAGAAGTTTTTTCGCCGCTGTGGTGTTACTTTTGCTGTCGGTGTATGCTGTTTTTGTGGCAGCTGCCGCCACAAGGGAGTTTGTAGGGGAGGCGGTGCTGTACGCTTTGCCCCGCACCTCCCCATTTCTGATAGCGGCACTGTTAGCCGTAGCGGCTTTGTACCTTGCCACCAAGGGAGCAGAGGTCATGGGTCGACTGGCGGTGTTAGTGCTTGTAGTGGTGGCACTGGTGGTGGCTGTTATCATTGCCTTGTCCGCACACAGCTATGATTTTTCTGCTATGTTGTCCGGGGAGAGAGGGGAATTGCTTCCATTTACCGCACAGATACTATCAGCTTTCGGCGGGATAATAATCCCCCTTGCCGTTGCACCAAACCTTATGCGAGAGAACGAGGGACATCGTGACCTTGCTCGTGGTGGGATTATAGGATTTTTCGGAGCGGCGGGGCTGATTTTCCTTGCCATGACTCACAACGCACTTGTTCTTGGAGCGAACACCTACGCCGGGGTGCGGTATCCCACCATATTCACCGCAGGGTTAGTCATGGCAGGGGATTTTCTGCAACGGCTTGAGGCACTCGCCCTCGGACTGACTGTGCCGTTGTCAATGTTCAAGATGGCAGTGTGCATACTCTTCGTAAGTCTGAGCATTCGCACCTTATTCATGCCTGCAGAGGAAAGAAAAAGACGGCACATTCCTGCGGTAGTAACTGCCGTAATAGCCACCGGAGTGGGGCTTTTGCTTATTTAGACCCCCAAAAACGACATCGTCATTAAGGGTGATAAAAATGTTAATGCTATCTCCAAAGAGCGGGACGCCGAGGGCGTCGTCCCCTACATTGGTGCGGTTGGTCATGGTACGCTATCTATATAACCTAAAATTTCGCACACGCTATCCATCTTCACTGAAGCAACATCGTGCCGAACGACACCCAACCCACAGCACCCTCTGCGGGTACTTGTTTGCAACGGGTTTCGTTGGCAGGGCATCTTCGTGCCACACCAAGCCCGCATTGTTCATATTTTTTGGTGGTCAAGCACCTTTTTTCTGAAAAAAGGTGTTTGCGCGGGGGTGTTAGGGGTGTGCGGAGCACCCCTAACGAAAAGCAGGCATAAATTGACGAAAATGGCTTTATGCGACAGAAACAATCCATCTCAAATGGGCAACTGTCGGGTACTTGCCGTGAAGGTGTTTTGACTGTGTTCAAATTTCATAAATTTCAGAACAAAAACCGATTCACTGGATTTCCACGGCGATTTTCCTGAGATAACAATATAGTCAAAAAAAGAAAATAGAAACAAGTTAATAATTTGTTAATTGTTGAAATTTAGACTTGACAAGATGGTTAGTGTGTGCTAACATATAAGTGGTTAGTACTATCTAACATTCGAGAGCGACGAGGGCACTTATGAAAAGCGAAACAATAAATCTTTACAAAACAAATAAAAACAGCATTTTTCGGATAGTATCAGTGCCGAGAATCGAACTGTTGGAAAGTCTTGGATTGCGTGTCGGCACATTGGTCGAGGTGCAAAATCGCTACGCATTGGGCGGGCCGGTACTTCTTCGGGTCGAGGAAAGATATTCGGTTGCCGTGGGCAAGGATATTGCCGCACAAATCGCAGTCACGGAGGTTGAAAGCGCATGAGTTGTCACGACATCAAGTTAGACGAAAAAGTGCTTGCTAAGCCGAATAAAATTCTGTTGATGGGCAATCCGAATGTTGGAAAAAGCGTGTTTTTCACGCAACTGACGGGCATAAACGCCGTCAGCTCCAACTTTTCCGGCACCACAGTCACATTTCTCGAGGGTAAGCTGTCACTGGGTGGCATGGACTACACGCTTATTGATGTGCCTGGTACATATTCCCTCGCTCCCACATCCGAAGCGGAGGCGGTCGCCACTCGGTTCATGGAAAGCGGCGCACTGGTGGTCATCTGCGTGCTGGACGCCTCCAACTTGGAGCGCAACCTGCGCCTTGCCCTCGAATTGCGCAAGTTCGACGTGCCGGTTGTGTACACGCTCAACCTGATGGACGTGGCGTCGCGTCGCGGAATCACGATAAATGCCGCTCTGCTCTCACAGGAGCTTGGTGCGCCTGTGGTCGAAACTGTTGCGGTGAAGAAACAGGGCATCGCCGAGCTGTGCGCCCAGCTTGAAAAGGTGCTGTCCGACGGCGAATCTTGCGGTGCTTCGTGCGGCAAATGTTCATCCTGCCCCAAAAGTGGCACGAGCGACGACTCGTGGCTTACTGCCAAAGAAATCGCGCGCCGTGTCAGCAAAAAATCGGACGAAAAGCCCAAATTCGTGGACAAATTGGGCGACGCCATGATGAAACCTTGGCCGGGTTTGCCAATCATGCTCGGCGTGTTTGCGCTACTCATTGTCGTGGTCGTGTTCGGCGGTCGAATGATGAGAATGCCGCTGATTATGCTGGTGGACGGCGCAATTGTGCCGTTCTTCAGAAACATTTTCGAGAGTTTGTTTGCTTGGATTGCGTCGGACGGAGCCACGTTGGGGTATCGCTACCTCTTCTATGACGGCGGATTCCAAACAGGCTACCGAATGCTTGTTGATGGCTCGTTCCAGTCGGTCGCTTACTATACATACAACTACTATTCCGGTGGATTTTCGTCCATCTTGCTTAACGTGCTAATCGGCGAATATGGAATTTTTGTCATCAGTTTCCAATGGATTATCGCGCTGATTTTGCCCTATGTTTTTGCGTTTTATCTTGCAATAACATTCCTTGAAGATTCGGGATACTTGCCTCGTATAAGTGTGTTGTTTGATAACCTTATGCGAAAACTCGGTGTACAAGGCGGCAGTCTTATACATATGTTTTTGGCTTTGGGCTGTGCAATTCCCGCCATTATTGGTAGTAGAACAGCGACCACAAAAAAAGAACGATTGATGATTGCGACTATTATTTGTTTTGCTGTTCCGTGCATTTCGCAAATTGGCGCGCTAATTGCCCTTATGGGAGCATTTTCGTGGTGGATGACGCCGCTTATGGCAATGTTTGCCATATTATTTTTCATTATTGTTGCGTTATTAGCAAGCAAATTTATCAAAGGTAAAGTCGACCCGTTAATACTTGAAGTCCCAAATCTTTTAATGCCTAACCCAAGAGCATACTTGCGCAAATTAGCCATTCGTATGAAACATTTTTTGAAAGATGCGGAAGTGCCGATGCTTGCTGCTGTTTTCATTGCAGCTATACTTGCAGGGACAGGTGTGTTAAATGCGATTGCCAATCAGCCGCAGGTGCAACAGTTCATGACAGGCTGGTTAGGCTTACCCGCCGAGGGTGTGGTGTCGCTGATTTTGGGCATTGTTCGCCGTGAAATGTCAGTCGCACCACTGCTGGCACTAAATCTTACATATATTCAGGCTTTTGTCGCAGGAGTGGTGTCGCTTATGTACCTGCCCTGCTTGTCGGTGTTCGGAATCGTTGCAAAAGAGTTCAAAATTAAAACAGCGATTATAATTTTCATAGGAACTATAGTGTCAGCTTTGTTTATTGGCGGACTGGTAAATCAAATTGCGAATCTATTTTAGGAGGATACTATGTGGATAACCGAAATTACATATAAACTTGAAAACCAAGCGGCGAAAATGGGCTTGATTTATCGCTTGTCAGAGCGATATTATCGCAATGTGGTGGATAAGGAAATTCAGCTTGCGTCCATCGACCAAAACGACCGCATATTGTGCGTGGGGGGCGGAATTTGTCCGCTTACCGCAATATTGTTCCATCAAAAGACGGGGGCGGCGGTGACTGTGATTGACAACAACGAGGGTTGCGTTCAAAAGGCACAAGAGGTCATCGCACACTTGGGTATTGGCGAGTACGTCACTGTGCTACACCAAGAGGGAAGTGCGACTGACGTGGCTTTTGCGAACTACACAGTAGTTCATCTTGCCTTGCAAATTTCTGAAATGGATAAAGTGTTCTCTTCCATTGAAGAACAAGTCGCACCCGGCACTAAACTATTGGTGCGTCGTCCAAAAAAGCATTTGTGCTGTATCTACAGCAATTTTTTCGACGGCGTGAAGTTGCGTTGCTCGTCTATCACGCATAGTTTCCGCAACATTGGAAAGACAGTCCTGTACACCAAGCAGGACGTTTCCCTATGAAACTAAAGTGGATTTTCGCCCCGATTTTGCTTGTGCTGTTGGGCGTTGCCCTTTGGCAGATTGACCTTGCGGCATTGTGGCACAGCTTGTTGCAAATCCCCTTGTGGCTGATAATTCTGTTGCCGTTGTTGCAAATAGCGTCCCAGTTGCTGGTGAATCTTCAGTGGTATGCCATTTCCAATAGCTCGGGCGTGCGGATAAGATTTTGGCGGATGTTTTACGTGAACTGCCAAGGGGCAGTAGTCGACTCAATCACGCCCGGCGTCAAGGTCGGCGGCGAGGTCACGCGGGCGGTGCGACTTAGGCAGGAGGCAGACTGCTCGACAGAGCAAGCCGTCGCGGTCGTCGCTGTTCAAAAGATGTTCAGCTTCGCCGCATTTTTCGCAATTAGCCTGCTTGCGGTGGGCTACATCATTGCCGAGATTCCGCACCTGTGGGCGGCGTTGGCGGGAGTGCTTGCAATAATCGCGCTCGCTACGCTGGCGGCGTATATCTTTCGGCGAAAATTGCGCACTTTCTTCCGCACCTTGCGAGAACAAGTCGAAACACTGAAGCAAAATCGAAAACTGCTTGCAGGGCTGATTTTGCTGTCCCTGGTCATTTGGATTATGTACCCTGTCAAGCTGTGTCTGCTTGTGGCACAAGTGTCGAGTATCAGCATATTTCACGTCGCGGCGGTGACATTTGCGGCGTACATGGTGGCGATGTTGCCCATCTTCCCCGGTGGACTGGGGGGATTCGAGGGCACGATGTCCAGCCTACTGCTGACATTCGGAGTAGCCGTCGGCGACGCCGTTGCAGTCACGATTGTTTTCAGGTTCGTTACATTTTGGTTCGTCATGATCCTTGCGTTAGGGGTGCTTGCGGTTAATAAATCTATTTCTTTTCGGTTGGTGCCTAAGAAAAGGAGGGATAATGATAAACAAAATTAAAAAGTCAATACCAAACATACTATCACTCCTTAACATGACGCTTGGAATAATAGCTATTTTAATTGTTCTGCGAAGGGACATTTACCACAAAGCACCAATCGTTCTTGCCCTCGTTTGTCTTGGTGGAATACTGGATTTATTAGATGGATATGCCGCACACAAGCTAAACGCATTTACTGAAACTGGTAAACAGCTTGATTCTTTTGCGGATATTATTACTTTTGGATTTGCTCCGCTTTCTGTTACGGTTTATTTGTTTCACGAAATAAATTTAGTCTTGATAGCTTCGCTTTCGGTTGCATATATCATAACAGCGGTTTATCGGTTAATTCGATATAACCTAAGCGAACCAAGCAAGTATTTTAGGGGGTTGCCCATTACAGCCGCAGGAATAATATTAACTGTGTACTGTACTGCATTTTTAATATTTGGTTTTTATAACAGTACAATTTTTACGGTAGTGCTAATGCTAATTTTATCACTAATGATGGTCAGTAAAGTTAAGATAAAGCGGTTGCTGTAAATGCAAATGTGAATATCAAGATGGAAAATATTGCAAAATTCCAGCTTTTCGTTGTCATTAAGGTAGAAACAGCCTCGTCATTGCAAAGCGGTGATTTTCCGCGTGCAATCCAGTCGTTGGACGAGAAATTTCATTGTTTATTTATGGCGATTTCTTGTCCTTTCACTGGATTGCACGGCACAAACCGCCTTTGCAATGACGTTCCGAGAGCTTGAATTAAGACGATAAGTTTGTTTCGATACAAGTTGCGGGTTGATTCCGCAATGACAATACTTTGGCTGTTTCATGAGCCAACCAGATAGTCATAAAATGAAATTTTAATGAATTTTATAAAAAAATGAAAAAAGCTATTGACAAACAAAAAATAATGTGGTAAACTCTATGTTAGCTATGACTAACTGTACGACCAAGGTTAGCCACGACTAACTTTCTAAAAGGAGAATTTATGATGGTAAAAAAAATAGCAGGGACGATTTTATGTATCGTTTTAGTTGTCATAATGCTTGGCACAAGCGTTTTTGCGCACGAGTTGAACTCGGAGTTTTCGCCTAATCCGGGAGTGAACGAGGGGGTTGTCGAGTTTTTCTTTGACAATTACGAATTGGCGAGCTTTATTGAAGTGCGCGTTTTCAACACACAGGGTGTGGAGATTTACGTCGGTCGCACAGATGGCATGGGTCGATTCGACTTTTCGTCTTTTGAACATGTCGGACATTTGCGAGGTCGATACGATGACGAACATATCCAAATCCATGTTGTCGCACAAGGTCAGGGATACATAATCGGGAAAGATTTTGGTGGCACTTATGTGCCTTATGAACAGATAGGAGATTTGCTAAGCAATTTTGTTTGGTCGAGGTTTTTGTTGAACATCTTCGTATGGGCAATTCCGGGCGGAGTGCTGGCAGTGTCAGTGATATTTTTTGTTGTAAAAATGCGATTGGCGAAACCTAAGCAGGGAGGTGAACAAAATGCTTAAAACAAAACTAAAAGTTTGTCTGGTTGCTCTTATGTGCATGGTTTTACTTATAGCAACGGTTATTACTTCTCATGGTCATGGACTGTTTGTGCTGACCGCTCCTGAATCAGCGGAAGGACACGAGTTTGGCTCGGCGTTTCCTGGCGGAGCAAAGGTTCATGCCGAAATAGGCGAAACAGTCGTAGTAACCGGAGGCTGGGGATACAACTTCCTTGGACCAGATGGTGCAGTGCATACTGGATTTTACCACCGTGTCACCCTTATCGCCCCAAACGGAGGGAGTTCGGTGCTTGAGCACAGCTGGTTTCACCAGCGTGACGGCCGTGACAATCACGACGCACCCATACGTATCGTGCCGTTCAGTCAAATCGGCACAGGCGCATTCCCCAGCGGCGGAAGACACAACGTCTTTTTGCAAAGCACTTTTGTGCCGCAAAGTGAAGGATACTATCAAATTGTATTCGAGCGTTTCAGAGCGGCAGGAAACTTTGCCACCGCGGGACACGAGAACTATGGATTACTGATTGTGGACACAGTTCACACAGTCGTAATGGTGGGCGACCCTGCCGCCACAGCAGACACAGGCTTCGCTCGACCAAGCGGGACAGGTCGATTGACTATTATCCCAACAAATGATGTTGGACGCTTGTCACATGATGATTACGAATACATGGAGGGGATTCTGTTGCTTGATGGCGTACCTGTGCCCAACCAACGTATTCGTGTCAACATCCCAGGGCTTGGTATTTTGGATGGCTCTGGCGGTCACAACGCATGGCTAACGCCCGATGACTTCTCGACAGACGCTAACGGAGGATTCCGTGTGCCGATTCCAAGGCTTGGTCCTACATCGCCCGGATTTTACTCAATTCAAGTGCCTGCGTTTCAAGTGACCGGCACGGCGGGTACTTTGCGTGCAACCGATGGAAGTGTTGTGTACGGCTATGTAACTCGTGGTGTGGGTGACGAAGCTGTAACGACGCACGAACGCATAAATTACACCCGCATAAACGAAGTGTTTTTGTACCACTTCTTCCTTCCGGCGGGAGAATATCGCACAGAAGCACCACCTGCAAGACCTGTCGACCGCCCAGACGCACCACCATCGGTAGACAATAACGGGGGCGGCACCGGGACACCTACTCCCCCTCCTCTTCCGCCTGTGGATGGTGTGGACATTGACTTACCAAATCTTTTCACTATCGGAAACATAATTGGCTTTGTCGGCGGCGGAGTGATGCTGCTTGCGGCGGGTGTGTTTATCGGCTTAGGGCTTGCCAAGAAAAAATAATAAAAGAGTGATTGACCTGAATCCGTCTTATTCACCCCCCAAAAAAAACATTGTGGAGAAACACTTATGAAAAATTTTAACATTAAAAAAACAAATAAAATCATTGCGGTTGCATTAGCGGCTGTTATGATTATGACAATGCTGTTCGCGTGCGGCGGCAATGGAGGGGATACTACACCTCCCAACAATGGTGGAAACAACCCACCAATCAACGGCAATGATAGCCTATTTGCAGGCATGATGCCCGACCGTGTATTCGTGTTAGACCACTCGGCTTTGGACATTATCTATACGCTTGGCTTTGGCGACAATGTGGTGGGCGTTTTGGGTGGCAGAAGTGCCGCAGATGCTACTCACTTGAATCACTTCCTTGAAAGCCCTGCGGTGCGAGTTCTTGATATGCACCTTGGTGGTATGGGTTCGGCAGTTACAACAGCAGGCGGCGGAGTTTTTGCCAATGCTCCGAACACCAGAATCACAGGCTCGACCATTTTCGGGAACAGAGCAGGGGACATAGTTTATGATGTCGCGCGCGCTCATGCGAATTTGGACGGGGGTAATAACCAATTTGGCGTTGTTGTGTCAAACAGCGAAGAAACGCCGTTTGTTCTACATAACACGTCCGAGTTAAACGCAGAAGATGCTCAGCTTTTGGCAAGGCTTCAAGCTCTCACAGTGCCAACGCGGACGCCATCAGGCACAGGTGTGACAACATGGGCGGAGCTTCAATCGGCGGTAGCTGGTGCGGAATCGGGCGATGTAATCCGTATTGGTGCGAACCTGACCATGAACAGCGTTTTGGTCATCGAGCAGGACATCACCATTTACGGAAACGGCTTTACGCTGACCAAGTCTGCTCCTGTTGTTGGTGCGCCGATAATTATCCGTGGCGGATATGACGTGAACGTGACTATACAAAATATTGTGTTTGACGGAGCGAATTATGACAACGCCAAGCCATACACAGGCACAACATACGACGGCGGAATAATCCGCAACACTGCTAATCTTACCATCTCTAATGCGATATTCAAAAACGGATTCTCGCACATGATTACAGGCGGAGTTGGTCTTGGCGGAGCGATTTTCTCTTCTACGCCTGCGGATAGTGAGCCAGTCACTCTTGCCATTTTCGACAGCTTTTTCTACAACAACTTTGCCGGTCGCCAAGGCGGCGCAATTCGCTCTACAGGCGTGCTGTTTGTTGAAAACACTTACTTTATAAACAACACAGAAACACGTAGCGGCGGCGGTGCGATTTCGGCGAGTGGTGCTACCACAATCATTGACAGCACTTTCTTTGGAAATGTAGCCGCGCATGGTGCAGTTACCGAAAACAGCTTTGGCGGTGCGATTCACTTCACCGGGAATAATCCGATGATTATCGAGGACTCTATCGTTGTTGGCAACACAGCAGGTGCAATTCCTACGGCAGAGGGTGGGGCGGCAACGAACATTGAAGTTTTCCTTACGATTGACGCTGATTTAATTATCATTGGTGCGGGTCTTGCACATCTTTATGAAACTGTGTTCAGTCAAATTGCACCCACATTGCTTATTAACGCACCGATAGACCACGAAGACGGCGTATTTGCAGGAGCATTCGAGGCTGCACGAATGATAGCACCTCTTTGGAATGCCCAAGAAGAGGCAGAAGCACTTATCACAAACTTGACCGAGAGATTTGATGCAATTTCCGCAGTAGTCGCTCAAAGAAGCGGCGTTGCAGTCACCCTTACATCAGGTGCCGCCGCGACTGCTCCTGATGGTGGTTTCCTTATTGCAGGAGAAACTGCGTTTGAGAGCGGACTACTTGGCATAATGGGCTTTACACACTTTGACCGCAATGCCATACCTGCACATTTTGCTGATGCAGTTGAAATGAGCAATTATGCTGCCGATTTGATAGCAACCGCGTATCTTGCAGGCGAAGAAATTGAAGTTACCCTGCAAGATGTTATGGAAATGTTCATTGCTTGGGTAGATAATAACCCGAACATTGACTATGTTATCGTGTTCAGCAATGAGTTTGCGACTATTGACGAGGCGACAGCGGGCGGGCGTGTCATTAACGCACAAGGTGTTACCACATTCACTCCCGACTTTTCGGCAATAAGTGCAATGCAGAGCTATGCTGATGGGTACTTTGCTTTCTTCAGCAATACGTCAAACACTAACGGCTTGGGCAGATTGGCAGGTCAGTTGACGGCGTTAGAAACGATTTTTGGATAATACAAGAAAACAATTATCCCAAAAGGCGGGACGCAAGGGCGTCGTCCCCTACAGGTTTTGGCTGTTCCGTTTGACGGGCGGGCATGGAAACCCGCCCCTACGGGTCGCTTTTGGCAAGAAGCATACCCTCCCGCACCCACCTTCCGTCCTCGCTGAAGCCACATCGTGCTGAACAACGAGTATTCGCTGTACCCTTATTTGGGTTTAAGACTTGAAATTTGGTTGTTGTTTTTATTTCATTACAACCTTAATGACGATGCCATTTTTTTGAGGAATTCCAATATAACTCTGCAGGGTTAATCAACATGCCCAGAAAGACTTGCAAATGAAAGATACGACAGCTATTAACCTAAATCTCGAAAGTATAAACGCATTGGCGCAACAAGAGTGCGAATCCATTGAAAAAATGAGAGTTTCTTGCAGTCTGCAAGGTGCCGAGTATTTCCTTGAACTCGCCGTGCAGTATTTTGATGTCGATCGCATACAAAAGCAATATCCAAAGGTTATTGTTTTAGGTACAGCATTGCCACCCGAAATAGTCTATGCCTTCACCACCGAAAACCCGCTATGGGTCTTCGGTGGTAGTCGTGCAATGACCACCGTGTCAGACAGCGACGTTCCGCGGGATACTGACCCAATTTCCCGTTCAATGCTTGGATACCTGCAAGCGGCAAGTCACATGGCGAAGAATGCGCTGGTGATTGTGCCGATAATTTCGGACAACCAGCGAAAACTTGCCTACATTTTGCAAGACCAAGGTTGGAAAGTGGAGTGTGTCCATGTGCCCGCTTATGCAAGTATTGGCGGCGACTGTTACAACGACGAAATGGAGCGTTTAAGCGGAGTGTTGCGCGCCCATCTTGGTAAGCGTGTGCCATCGTTCAAAGGTGCGACACTATTTATGGAGAAAGTCGGTGTGGCGATTCGCAGATTCACCGAGCTTTCCTCTGCACGTAGCGATGTTATCTTCGGTTCGGTGAGAATGCTTGTACAAAGCAGTTTTTTCATGGCGCAGGATTTGCAGAAATGGCTGACGCACCTTGAAAAACTCTCGGACGAACTGGCAGCACTTCCCGAAACACCCGCAAGCGACACGCCAAAGCTGATGATTGTCGGTTCGCCCATATACTTCTGCTGTTACAAAATTCCCTTCCTGCTTGAGGACATAGGGGTTAATCTGTGCAGCTATGTTGACCCGGGGCTGTATCGCTTTGACCAACCACGAAAATTTGGAAAGAGAATCACACTCTCGTCGATTGCGAAAGCACAGCTCGGCTACGATATGTCCGGCGCATTTATCGACAATGACGCGCTACTTGCTAAACTGCAGGAGCAGGTCGAAACGGTGCAACCTGACGGCATAATCTGGCACATTCTGCGTGGGCAGAACGAGTACGATTTTGAGCTATTGCGTTTAGAGAAATTTATATCAGAAAAAATGAACTTGCCCGTGTTCCGATTAGAAACCGACTACCAATATCAGGACGTCGAACAGATGCGTATTCGCATGGAGGCGTTCTCCGAGCTTATATCACATCGCAAGGCTGCACGAAAGGGGTTAGCAAATGAGTAAAATATGGGGCAAAGTGAAGCAAACCCTGTTCGGAACTTCGATTCAGACACTTGTATTTGCGGTGATTGCCATATCTCTTGTTGTGTTGATGGCGTTTTTCGCAGGCGCAGTGCCGTTCCACGAGTTCGACATGACTGCCCACGCATATCAAATGGTGGTAGAGCAGTCGAGCGAGCGACACCCCGACCATGCGCCGCTGTCATTTACATATCGCGGTAATACTATTGTGTTGACCCGGTGCATTTCGGTGAACGAAGACGCAGAGATAGAAGTCTTTGCCACAAGTCGTTTCGGCACAGTAAGGCTTAGCGAGGCGAACATGGCGAACCTAAGCCCGTATCTTTTGGGTAGCTTTGTCGCTGTGTATCCTGTGCAGGTTGTCCCTATCGAGGGACAGTTGATTCCGCGCCGCATATCCGCCTCGGTTAAGACCGACCTACGCACAGTGCAGTCTAATACCGCGCTAACGCCCATGCTAAGCGATTCCCGCGTAATGCTGGAAATAGGCATGAGCAACGCACGCCGAATTTTTGCATACTACGGCGGTATTCCGCTGGCGAACATGAACATCTATGTCACATTTGCCAATGGCAGACGAGAGGCACGCACCACCGACGCATACGGCTATATCCCAAATGTGTCCATTCGTGAGATTCGCCGCGGGGTGAGCGTGGAGTATTCACCGAACTATATCAATACCTTTATTCAGACATATATGCCGCAAAATGCGCGCATTATCTCTCCCGCTATCGTGCCACTACTCACGCTGACGCTGATGACAGCGATTGCCATTGTGGGTTGCGTGTTCTTTCGCAAAATGTACGAAAAACGCAACCTGCCAGCGAGCTACACAGACGTGAAAGGCAAGCGCGGTAAGGTGAAACTTCGCCGTGCGCCTGCGTTTGTCATTGTGCGGTGGGTGGTGATGATTGCAAGCTTTGTGCTGCTTATTTGGGGCGGCAGACTGCTTGGGGTGTGGTTCGAGGAAATCACAATCCCAGTCTTTGCCTGCGGCAGAAACAACGAGGAGCAGCTTGTCGGCAGTGTGTGTTACTATATGTCCAGCCTGAACGTGCTGTTCACCTTGCCGTGGCAGACTATTGCCATGTTCTTCGGCGGGCTAATTGTCCCGCTGGTGCTGTTCGGCAGGTTGCTGTGCGGCTTCGTGTGCCCCATGGGGCTGGTGCAGGATACACTCCACGTCACACGCCAAGCCACTCGCACTAAGGGGATTTCCCTGACCGACAAGCTGTACGCGCGGCTATCGCTGATAAAATGGACGTTCGTGTTGCTGTTTCTCGGCATGGCATTCGTCGCACTCGACTTTTGCATGATTTGCCCGGTTGGCGTGTTCTCGCCCGCCCTTGCAGGGTTCAAATTCAGCATCTTTATTGGTGGATTCATCGCGCTGTTCGTGCTGGTCGGCAGTTTCTTCAAACAGCGGTTCTTCTGTCTAATCTGCCCCCTTGGAGTGATTATGGGGCTGTTCCACAAAATCTCCCTTGTGCGCCTGAAAAAGGACGTCACCGCCTGTACCGAGTGTGGTGCGTGCTATGAGGCGTGTCCGATGGGTATCAAAATCATCTACACCGAGCGGGAAAAGACGGACGTGACCACCATTAACTGCATTATGTGCGGCGAGTGTGTCCGTCATTGTCCCGAAACAAACGCGCTTGCCATCACGCTGTGCGGCAAGAAAATTTACAATGCCGACCGCGAGAAATTCATGAAAGCTAACGCACAGGCTACTCCCAAAAGTGGGAAAAAACACGCTGACTGCAAAGGAGGAGGGTGCGGAAAATGCAAATAAAACCTGATACAAGCCTACTTTCAGTTGAAGAAAGACGGCAGGAGCGGTTCGTCAACAAATCCGCCGCCGTTGCCGCTAAATATCTGCGCCGCATGGAGGATATGTCCGGCTTGCCCGACTCCATGCGCCCGTTTCTTGATGTGTTGCGTGACATTTACATCAATTTCGGCGACGTCAAGCGTCCCGAGGGCGTGAAAACCATTGGCACATACTGTGTCATGGTGCCGCAGGAGCTGACCTATGCTTTCGGTGCGGTTGCCGTCAAGCTATGCAGTGGCAACTTCACTGCGTTTGCCGTCGGAGATGACATCACGCCACGGGACGCCTGTCCGTTAGTCAAGGCGATTGCAGGTATCGGCGACATACGCAAGCTACCGCTGTACGACAACTGCTCGCTTATGGTTGTGCCAATTACCTGCGATTGCAAGAAAAAGTTAGTGTCCATGCTCGCCGAATATACAAAAGTGCATATCCTGCCCGTACCATCCTCCCGCCAAGGCGACGATGTCAAGGAGCGATTCCTTGAGGAGCTATATGCCCTGCTCCCCGCATTTGAGGAGGCGACAGGGAACAAGCTGACCTATGACTCCCTGACACGGGGAGTGGCAGCCGTCGGGCGGGCGCAAGCGCAGTTTTGGCGATTCATGAAGTTCCGCCGTGAAGCCGTCTCGGTCATTCGTGGCACGCACGCCATGGCGGTGATGAATGCCCTGTCATATATGCCCATCGACGACTGGACGGACGCCCTCGTGGCACTCAACAACGAGTTAGACGAGCGGGTGGCGAGTGGCTACAAGATTTCACAACGCAAACAGCCACGAATTATGCTGACAGGCTCGCCGGTGATATTCCCGAACATCAAAGTACCAATGCTCATCGACGAGATGGGTGGCGCGCTTATCGCAGACGAAACGTGCATGGGAGATAGATTTATGTACGACCCCCTCGTGGTGACTGACCCCAGCTTTGACGGCATTATGCGCGCCATGGCGAACCGCTACATTCGCCCGTGCAGTTGCCCAACATTCGTTGACGTGTCCACACGCATCTACCGATTAAAGCAGATGGTCAAGGACAACAATGTGGAGGGCGTGATTTACCACGTGTTGCGTGGATGCATGGTGTACGATTTCGAGTACAACATCGTCGAGCGTGAGCTTGCCAAGGACGGTATCCCCGTTATTCGTGTGGAAAGCGACTACAACGAAGAGGACATTGAGCAATTGCGTATTCGTACAGAGGCGTTCATTGAGCTACTCAAGTTCTCACGCCCTGCAAAGGAGAAAAAGTAGTTTGAAAACAAATAAACCTGCTAAGAAAAGTCAAGCCCTAAAACGAAAAAAGTTAAAAAATTTTCGTTCCCAAAAACAAGCCAATCCCCACGCCAAACAAGGCGGAAAGAAAATGCGAAAAAGTTCGCTCTCGCCGCCT
>Ga0209755_10000757_pt1 | contig 56388 bp, 67 predicted proteins | sample TergutCo191P1_FD_187301 | JGI IMG/M metagenome (GOLD analysis project Ga0209755, IMG submission 187301) | Cornitermes sp. P1 segment gut microbial communities from Petit-Saut dam, French Guiana - Co191P1 (SPAdes) (version 2) | ecosystem: Host-associated > Arthropoda: Insects > Digestive system...
ACATAGTAAACACACGCAACAGCTCCACCGCACTCAGAAGCAGTGCTAGATACACTGTAAACCCTGATGATGCTGTAGATGGTGTAATTACAATCAACTCTACTTTCGTACACCGCGGCGTTAATCTCGGTGTGGCTAACCATACATTCCCCAATGTGAACTGTGGCTTCACACCTGCAAGCCACACGCTCACCGTAACAAACATCGGTAATGCTCCAACCAACCCTATGACAGTAAGCCGCACTAACCCGGCACAGTACAATATATCGGCAGCAACTATACCTTCAATTACTATTGGCGGCAGTGCCAGCGTAACTGTATCACCTGTAGCAGGGCAGTTCGCTAACGCAGCGGGCACTACCGAAGCTGCAATAGGTACTCGCACCATCACTAGTACGGTAACTGTTACAGGCAATGATATCATTGCACGTACAGCAAACTACTCCATGACCATAAACCACGCGTTTCCGACATGGGCTGGTAGGCATGGCTCTTTATCACACTGTCAAAGACACTGTACTCATGCTGCTTGTAATGCTATGCACCAACTGACACATACACCGTGGTCGTGGGGCTCATGGGGGCAAGGCAATGCTGCAAATCACATACGACACCGTAATTGCGGCAGATGTGGGCGTACAGGCTCAGATGAACAGGCACACAACAGCAGCGACTACTCAGGTTGGCAATCGGCGGCACCGACTTGTACTGCAACGGGTACATATTCATGGACACGTCATTGCAGCACTTGCGGTAGACATATGAGCAGCGGGTCAAGCTCTATAGATGCGCTCGGTCACACTATGGGTGGTTGGTCGCAGACAGTGGCAGCTACATGCCTTTCAGCGGGCACGCAAACCCGGACATGCACAAGATGCGGTGGCAATACCCAAACCCAAAGTGCGCCAGGCGCTCTCGGCCATGTCCCCGTAGACGACCACGGATGTGGATGGGAGGGTTGCTCCAGAGTGCGTACCAATTGCTCTCGCTGTGGAGTATTGCTTTTGATAACAGGCGGTTGCGCTCAGGGCTGTTAGTGTCAATGTGGCTGCGGATGGCTTGAAGATTACTGCCCGTGCAGTAATTGCGAACACAGCGTGGTCACAACTCGTTTCCGTTTCATACGGTCATTTACAAGGTTTAGGGGATAGCAAAAGGACAGGAGATGCAGCATGTACTGAGTCTCCTGTTTTGTCACCAGACTTTGCGTTAGTCAGCGTTGAAAGCCAAGAAAATTTGGGATTTCATAACCTATTATTTCTTCCAATCTATCATAAAATGCAGTGTAACTCCAGTTTACAGAATCGATTATTTCGCGCATTAACTCCGAATAGCCTCCTATAGTTGACAATATGCCATGCGCCCTTTGTTGAAAACCAGTATAACCATATCCACTCCAACCCTCATAACGTAAATCTACAGCAAGTTCTCTATGTCCCCAGTTTTCAATATTGCGCCACATAGTCATTGCACTATGCGCTCGTCCCGGCACTGGCAAGCTTGTACAATGAAATCCTTCATCTATCATTTTCTGGTTATACCATTTGACTAGGCTTTCCCATGTTTCTGCAATCAGATTTTCCCAGTACACTATAGCTTCCTCAGTTGATAGGCCCTGCTCTTCAGCAATACTATTTATTCTGCGATCTATGGCTCCGTGAAAATAATCTCTAAGCTCATCTACTTTGTAATGGAATAACTCCTGGCACTCAGCACACATTTCATCGTATATGCGCCTTTGTGCCGGAGGGAATGATAATCGCTCGGCTCTCAGGTGAGTGTTTGTAAGCCAATATGTACCAAGCATTTCACAATCTGAGCAATCTTCAGGCACACAGCAATCAGCATCATCACAATAACAATCACTGCAATCAGCACATGGGTTAGGCTCAGGAGTGATAGCGGCAAGCCCGGCTTCCGATTCAGCCAAAACAGGGGCGGTGACATCGGGCGTATTCTCGGTGGCACAGGCAACGGTCATAATAGACACAAGCAGTAATACAAAAACGACATATAAAGCTCTCTTTTTCATGATAAAATCCCTTTCATGTGACTACAGGATACTGCACTTTTTTGTACATTATACTATAATCGGTCATTATTTTCAAGCTTACGCTCGATTGGTTATGCCTGTTTAGGGGCATTTGTTTTGGTAAATGTCAAGGTTCCCGGCACAAAAAATATTTAGCGGCTCTTACGCAACCGCTAAATATTTTTTTGCCCTTGATATTTACCGAAACTAATGCTACCTTGCAAGGCAACCAAGCGAGCGTGAGTTTGAAAATGTCCTCACGGTGAGGAGTTCCGACAAGTATTGACAAATAGTGATTTATTTGGCGCATTGATTGTGATATTGCTCTATATAAAAATAGATGTGTGCGAGCAAAATAGAATCAACACCCCTCCCCAAGCTTGAATAGTATATTCCACGTATTAGCGATTCGATATAGTGGTTTTCTTTACTGCTATGACTTGTTTTAGGGAAAACTATATTAAAATTATCACAAAGATCTTCTTCTCCTGCTTCCCTATGCTCTTTTTTTCTTTTTTCCAGCATAAAGCTATGCAGGTAGCTCAAGCCACATAATACAGCAACTTGTTCATTTAGGCGAGGTGACGTGTGTATTGAAAAAGGAGGGTGGTCAACTTTACTGTTAGTAATAATTCGAACTTGCGCCAATGCGGTAGTGATACAGGCAGCGGTTTTATGCCCATCAAGAAGCGTTTCATCATTTTCTGACTTAGCTCCATCTTCGTCATATCCATTATCGTTCTTGATTAATAGCCTAATATAGCTCCACTGATTTAAGAACGCTTCAAAGACACCATCCCTGTTTTCAACGTAAAGAAAACCTTCATCTGCATATTCGATTTGAAGACTTTTTGCAAAAGGCTCAATAACACAATTGTAAAATTTATCAAATTCTTTCCGGTCTAAGAATTTGTTTGGATGAGCATCCACCATTTCCTTTAATCTCCTTTATTTGACGGGATAGTACCTGTATTGACTCTAATGAATTTGTGCTCGATTTTATGATGCTTTCAGGGTAGATGCCGTCATCATTGTTTAAGCTAGGTCCTTCACCCATCAGGGAAGGCGTTCCGTTACAAATGCTTTCCAAAACAGCTACTGTGCTTTCGGAAATATCTCGCATCATTTTCTTTTTAGCGGGTCGCTTTACGACAAAATAATAAACTATCCAAAGCAAAATACAAAGGGCACCAAAAAAAATAGCTTGATGTTGATAATCGCCAAAAATAAAATACATTGCAGAACCTCCTATTCATTCCCGTTCATGTCGTTTATGTTATGCGGCAAGATATATAATAAATTTTTTGGATTACCAACCATAACAATCCATGTAATTATGAAAAATAAAAGCGATATAATAAGAGATGGAACGGCTTCAATTAGTCCCATTACATGTTCATCATTATATATTTGTGAACCGCTTAACGCAACAAATAGAGCTGCAGCAATCAATGGCACAACGCATAAGGATTTGAGACTGCTTGGACAGTTTATGAGCTCAATCCAAGCTGCGCCTATGACGAGAACTGAAGAACCAATAAGCAGTGAACCATTCTTGAAAAACTCCCAAAACACTTCCGATGAAGCTGTTTGAATTGCTAGGAGTGGCGGTAAAAATAACAACAACAGAGAAACAATAAAAATATAAAGTCTATTTATGGTTGCAGTTCTCTTCTTATCCGTCCTAAAAGGTTTTTCTAAAAATATCTCTGATTGCTTTTTGGGGCGGCATCTTCCCATTACCAAAACCCTTGTACGATGACAATAAGTCATCGAACCCTATCCTACATAATATGGCTTTTCCTTTTTACCAAAGCGAGAATCCGCTTGTGGATGTTGACAACAAAATGCGAACAAACGAATGCTTCGTTATGCAATGTCACAACAAAAATAATGAGTCCATATTACTACAGATTAAGCAAGTATGTCAACAAGTTTATTCCTTAAAGTGAAAAATTATTCGTATTAACGCCAGAAGCATTACTTCGTAGTATTGCCAGAATAATCATAAGTGCTAATAACTTTATCGTATCTCTTTAGATAAAACTTAACAAGAATGATTAAAAAAAAAGCATTTATTTCACTTAACTATCCCCAACATATAACAGTAATTGCTGTTGTATGTTGGGGCTGATGAGCTGTTACTGTGGTGAGCCGTTGTGCATAATTATGCCGCTACACCCCCAAACTCTTTAATGAACGTCTGCTGTATACCTTCATCAAGTTCATCAAAAGTCCAGTAGTGTGGCATGATTTTATCATTACTTGTTATCCAGTCGGAAACTTTGTCATAATCACCTGATGTTCCGTTATCATGAGATAATCCGAACTTATCACAAAAGCTTATAACAAGACCGTCAAGCATATCAACATCGCCGGTTACATCGACATAATTTTTCAAATTATACTTATAAGTTGTACAATTTACTTCCTCATATAAGAGACTGGAGCCATCAGATGTAAAGACAACTTTTGCTTCGTAGAGCTCCAAGCAGCCGCCTTCTTCATCAGTATACGTTACATGAATTTCCAAGTTATTGCTGTGCATACTTTTAAGAAGATTTACAAAAGAAGCTTCAAGTGATTTGTTTTCGCGTACATCTTCTTTAGTCCACCTGTCAAGGCTTTTAAGATTAGCAGCAAAGACCCACCTTCCTGTGCCGATAAAGCTTGCATAATACTTACCGCCGGATTCTTCAAAATCGTCAAGCTCTATATTGTAGTACCATTTAAACAAGATGTTTTGTGAAATTAAGTTTAGCCCGGCAACGTCCTCGTTGCTCCAGTCTCCTTCAAGAATCATTGTCCCGAATGCTGACGAAATGTTAGCCATTATAGCGCACCTCCTGATTTGCTAAAGTTGTTTGTATTGATGAATCCGTAGTTGTCGTATAAGTTACGGCTGAAATAATCGACCATGCTGTTTGTTTCGTCGTGAATAAAGCTGGAGTAAAGTGCAATAGCTTTTTTCAAAACTTCATATGCATAATCGCTAATATAGCCATTCTCATTGCTGTCGCTGTATCTGTTTGCATCAAACATATACCTGCTCGTAACGGTGTTGTAATTATGCTCGGCCGCATCTTGCACTTGCTCTTGCGTAGCATCCGAAGAGCGCACGTTAGAGCCTTCAGACAGGCTGAGCCAAGTATAGCGCATATAGTTGCGCTTATATATTTTAATGCACTCTTCCCTGTCTTTAAACAGCTTGTCGATAGGCAGTGAAATAAAAAAGTGCGATGATTGGCCGCCCGAGTAACTTTTTCCACGGGTATTAAATTGTACATCGGGATACAAGCGTTTCATCTCTTTTTTTATTGCCTTATTGATTTCTCCATACCCTTTGAGTGTGCCACAATTGATACCTGTCCATTTTCCACCGCCCATGAAACCGTCTCCTACAGTGCCGCCTGTTTTAATTTCCTCTACAGGCGACTCGTCAAGTTGTGTATCGCCGTCAACAATTGACTTTGCCAAAGAAACGCTATTGTCGTTTTGTTTCGCGTACCAGCATTTCTTGCGGTAATGCCATCGAAACTTGCTAGCTTTAAGCACGTCAATTATTGACTGTTTCGGAATTGCTTCAAAGTAGATTTCAATGCCATTAAATTCCCGGTTAAGTTTGTATATAGCTGTCATTATAGTTTCCTCCATAATTTGTGGTTTTTGTAAAACAAAAAGCGTAAAATACTGTCGTTTAGTTGTGTTTATGCTACTTCGGATAACATTGTTATTGTGTTAGTGGGTTCAGCTAAGAAAAAGTCAGATCTAGCGAAAATATTATTATATGCTGTCTCCCCCTGAAAGTCGTCAACAACTGTCTTTTCTTCGTGAGTCATTTCGCTGTATGGTGCTTTACCGTAATTAGGTGGCAACCAATTTTTGTTGCGCGCTGCGTAGATATTGAGTTTATCAACAAGCTCCATATCTCTATACTTGATATGCGTTGTGCCCTTTTTATAAAGGTCAACATCAAAGTATTTTAGAGGTATGTTTTTTGTTTTTCCGGACTTGTCGGACAATTGAAGCCTTTCCATAATATCGCTATCATCAGACGGATTGCCGCTAAGGTAATCAAATATTTTCTCAATATCTGAAAGAACGCCGAAAGCCGTACTGACCTCAAAGGTACTGTTGCTCCACGAGTAGCTGGAAAACATACCGTATGTGGGAATGATTGATTTCTTTACTATTTTATGCGCTTTATTTGTTTTCCAGCCATTATAGTAGTGTATTGTTTGTTTGCATTCCGGATAATGCGTATGTTCTGCGGTTAACTTATCAAAACATGATATGATTGCACTTTTTATGCCGTCCACAACCTGAGCATCCATATCACACATGACTGTATTGATGTTAAAAAGCGTAAAGTCATAGTCTGCCATTTTTTCAATTTTCTTTATATAGTCATCGCTCAGCTTAGACGTCAGTTTACCCATAAACTTTTTGTTCCTAAAGAGTGCGTTCCAATACTTTAGCCTGACCGCTTTCATATATTTATCCATATCAACAATTTGCAAGAAATTAGAATCATTTCCTACTGTAAGGGTAAGAATAGCTTTATTGTGAGATGCGTTAGGGTCAAGTTTTTCCATAATATATGGCGCAAGTGCCTTGTATTGACGTATAAGCTCTTTAGATGCAGCAACCTCTGTATTAAAGCGCATCACCGCTTGCGCAATATAGTCGCCCGCAATCAACCCTGTAGCTTCAAAATCTTCTTGCGGTTCTTCTTTGGCCGCTTTTTCCATGCGCTCCCAAATATCGCTGTGTTTCTCTGCGCAATATGGAATATTAATGCGAACTATAACAACATCCACATCAGCTTTACGCTCTGCGTCAGCGAAAGCATCATCTATAAACACAGTTTCTGCATCAAGCCTATAAAGTTCTCTCTTAAGCAATTGTCTTGATTTAGTGTATGGATTACGTAAAGTTTCGGCATTAAGCAAACAAATAACAGCACCTCCGTCTTTTTGCAACTCAAGAGCCTTTAGAAGGTGTCTATCACCACTTGAAAACGGTGGATTCATAATAATGAGCTGATAGTCTTTGTGGCAATGGTAGGTTAAAAAATCATCGTGTATGATATTAACCAAGCCTCGCTCAATATTGTTTATTTCGCGATCAACCTCAAATAGCATGTTTCTGATGGCACCATCATCCGATTCGTATAACTGGTTTTGTAATTTATCACGATGCTCCCTCAGTGGTTTTGTAATTTCAGAATTATAGAAACCTTCTTTAAGCACTGCTCTTAAATATGGGTCTATTTCTATGCAGTCAACATCAACCTGCCGACACGAAGAAAAGCTTCTGCTGTTATTTGCAGAAGCAAAACTCCTAATAACTGCCAGTGCTAAGTCTCCTTTTCCGGCAGATGGTTCAAGTACACTTTTTACTTCATTCCAGTCTATGCCTTCAAGCATTTTGTCGGCAATATGGTTTGGTGTTGGATAGAATTGATTGTCACCTTCTGTTATCACGTTTGTTATTTTAGTCATTATTTTGCCCTCCTGTTAAAATTAAAATTGAGTGAAAATGATTATGCCGTAATTGCTGCTTTTTCCTCTGCGTTTACGCCTCGACTGCCGTACATATGACGAATATCAGCCATAGAAAAGTCTTTTCTGCTTCGCTTCCTGTAGCCGTCAGGAGCTAAGTACCATGACAGTTTGTTTTTACTCCATTTAAAGCCCAAGTTTTTTATCTCGTCCTTATACTGCTTCGTGTTGCCTGAAAGCCATAAAAACGACCCTATAAGCTCAATGTCCACACCATCCATGTTGAGGCGTATAAGCGATAGAACGATATTCCTGAAGTGTTCCGGGGCTTCTGCAGTTTCTCTTGTGTACGTCTCGCCCTTAGCGTTTCTATGACAGTTTTTAGTCTGCTCAAAAAGTTTGTCATATTCATTGTTAATCAGCTTCATAGCCTCATCGTTGCCGCCACGATCGGGATGGTGTTTCATGGCCAGCTTGCGATATAATGCTTTTAGCTCGTCAAGTGTTGTTGGTATTGGTGTAAAATAAACCATTGTTAAATCCTCCATATATTTTTTTAAGCGTAAAACAAAAACCACTCATCAAACAAAACCACTCATCAAACATTGACAAGTGGTGATGTATCTGTTAAAATGCAAGTAATCGGACGGTTTGCCATGTCGGTGGCGGTCGTTCCCTAAAATCTGATTTTGAGTCAGAGAAAACGCCGCTCGCCGCTATGGTGGGCGGTTACTTCCCGTCAGTAAAGTTTTTTACTAACTTAATAACCGCAATGATTAGCATTAAAAGCGCAGTAACTTCCAATAGCGTCACGCAGCCACCCCCTTCACAGGGGAACAACCTAACCGCCGATTACTTACTACCTCAACATACAGTACATAGTGCTATATGTCAAGACTTGCAGTCATATTTAGAGTATCCGATAACAACAACAGCAAGCTCGCTGGGTGTCAGCCCTGAGCTTGCTGTTTATCGTATGGGTACGGTAGAGCCGAGGTTGTACCCGGAGTGGTGAGGTTAGGTTTTTTTTCCGAATAGTTTTCTAATGCAATACGGCAATTTCCCGCTGAGTCGCGGTACTTTTAGTTGCAAGTCACCCAAATCTCTCTGCCGATAGCACCCGCGGCGGTAAAGCGTATCCATTTCTGATAATGTGCGCTCATCCTTGCTAAAATCGCGGCGCAATATCCAGACCTTTGTGAGTGGATGTTCGGTGTCTATTTTCACCGTAGAACTAACGGAAACTGACAGTGGCTTCAATGCAGTTTCGTGTACATCAACCTTGTATGATACTCCTTTGATAATTTCCAGATATACGCCATCTGTGTTATGGTCAGAGGTCAACATTACCGGGTGAGCTTCAAAGCGTTTATCGTCATCGTAGCCTAGGGCACTTACCCATAACAATGCGGCTGTGCCAAGAGTCACGGGCGTTAGCGGACACGCCCTATAGGTATAGCTGAACTCGTACTCGCCGCTATTGCCTACCGGGTCAAGCCTTACACGCCAGCCGCCACTATCCCACACGTCAACTTCAATTTCTTCAATGCCTGCCATCATCGCCATACAAGTGCGATGCTTACCTTCATCTATCCAATATTTGCCATTATAATGTGAAGCAATTATACGCTCTTTGTCTAAGAATGGGGTTATGCCCTGCTGGTACAAATGCCAAAATGCGCCACAACGGCTTGAGCTTTTACATATTTCAAGTGCTTCCGGGTCGCCCTTGAACGATTCAAGAGCTGCCATTAGCTTTTCCTCAGTGTCAGAGTATGCATTATAGCCGCGTACAGCGAACAGCTTGCAGCGCATGCCGAGTTGTGTTGGAAATTCAGCTACGTCGGATACTTTAATTATCATTTTTTTGCACTCCATAGTGTAGACCTCCTTTTGGATATTGTATCACTATTTATATACTCACGGCAACACCCTCTCCTTCGGCACACCGTTAGGGATGAAGTACTTACTTGGTCGGTAATTGTCTTCATATATTTTCATTTTGCAACCCGGGTATTTTTGGTTCATGTCTTCAATAGCATCGTTTATGCCGCCATCCCACAAGCCGCCGATGGGGCGCATAAGCGTTTCTCCGGACTCCGTCAATATGATGAGCAGCGCAAATGATTTTTCTATAGGGTAGTTCATGGGTGTTGCGTATTGCTTTTTGTCTGTAGTCATTGTTTTTCTCTCTTTCTGTTTATTAATCCATGCCTCTGAAAAACTCCGAGTATCGAATCCTGATAGCTTGCACAAAATACGGCGCATGCTCGCAACAGAATATATCTGACACACTGTATTGACGGCACTCGTCATAATCTTTTCTGTCATCCAAGATTGCCGTGACTGTGTTGTCAGTAAAAAGGTTAAAAGCAAGTCTTGTCACCCTCATCGATCCGCTGGTCTGCCATCCGGCATTAATGCTCTCGGGTGTAATGCTCTGCTTATCAACATTGTAAAGCTCTGAAAGGCGGTCACGCGTATCTTCGCAAATACCCAGAGTGTATATTAGCGCACGGCGGTACACGTCCCTATCTTCTTCTGCATAGTGCTTAAAAAATTCTCTGTGCGCACTGTTTCTGAAAGTAATCATAACTATAAATCCTCCTATAAATTATTAGTGCTCAGTAATCTGATAAATGGTAACGTCAATGCCCGACTCATCAAATATCTCATGAATAATGTTTTCGACAACATTCCAGTCTCCACCACCCAGGCCGCAACCCAGCTTATATGGAAGCGCAAGACTATCTAGTTCGCCCTCCTGCATTAACATCGCTAGTGAGGCAAGAGCCGACCGTAACGCTGTATAGTCTGTGTGCTGTTTAGACCGACCTGCTGATAGTTGCCCGAATATGTTTGCTATATAATATGGCGGATTCAAAAGGTTTGCATGCCCAATAACTGTAACTCCAAGCAACGAGTCGCCATGTCGCTTACACGATGCCTTGTATCGCTCGTAAGCCACCGGATACTTTGCTTTGATAGACTTTGCAAGACCTGCACCCATAATGCCCTTGCAATTAACCTGATGCCCTATAACTTTTTCTCTTGCATCTAAAATGTTTCCCTGTACTGTTTTAATCATTACATTCCTCTTTTCTGCCGTTGACTTGCGTTGAATATGCTATTTGAAGCACTGCACACGCATCGCGCAGCCACCATGCGCACTCATCTTGAATGCAATTCGCAAAATATTCAACGCTTCCTCCATCAGCTAATTCCTTGTCATACACAACTTTCCTCATGGGGCATTTTTTCTTTTGTTCGCTCATTTTGCTACCTCATCTTTCGTCATAGTCTTGTGTTGAAATTTCTTCACCGCAATAAGGGCAATACTTCCATACAAGAATATATGGATTGCCCTTATACCAGTTGTGTTCACATTTTGAGCAAATCCAGACTTCCTGTCCTCTTGAGTTAGTGCTTTTCTCAAACGATGTCATTCGATTACTCATTGCGCTCATCCTTTCTGTTTCTGTTTGTGTTTAAATTTCCTGAAACAGTTTTAACTATAATTCCAACTATAGCTACGGCGGCTAATACAATAGTGATAAAAAACATTAGTATCTCCATATAGTGTAGCCTCCTCGCTATTCATCAAATCCGGAAAGTTCTATGTACTCAACCGGGATATATATGTCTGGTGCTGTGCAATGGATCTCAATTGCTCGTTTAATTTTGCCTTTGATATTTTTATTAACTGATTTTGCTTTTTGCTTATCAGTAAAGAATCTGACGGCGATTCCATTTTTTATAATTGTATACGTTCTTCTTATTGATACTATCATTAGGACCACACCTTTCTTTTTTAAACTGTCAGCTCGTCTAAGCTGGGAATATTGTCGCAAGCAGTTATTTGTTTGTTTTCTGAGTAATTCGGTTGATAAAGCTCGCTGTTTTTAGACCTTAAAGCCAAGCATATGATAAAAATTACAGCTCCCGACACAACTCCCCATATAGCATCAATCTCATGTCCTACAAAAAAGCCTAAGATGCCTGCGCAAATAAGACATGCGACGAGCTTAAATGCGTACAAGCCGCAGATACGGATTTGCTGGATAAAGAACCACGATACAACCGGAATAAGCATTAGAAGTATGCTGATAGCTATATGGAAATCATGGTTTGCAAAAAGTGCATACTCACCATTTAGTACAAACTCCCACATAAGCCAGCCGATAAGCAGATAGTCTATTTTTGTGACAAGCCAAACTAAACCTATTGCGACGATAACACCGATTTGAAGAATTAAACCTATTAACATTATAAACAGCTCCTTTAAAATTAGATTATCCTCACCGTGAGGACTATTTAATTAATCACAAGAACTAAATAGCTTATAATATTAAGCTTTAGCCCTCTTGGATTTGCCTGCTTAGGAGCATTTGTTGCCTGAAATGTCAAGGTTCCCGGCACAAAAAATAATTTGCGGAGCGAAGCGGAGAAAAATATTTTTTTGCCCTTGACATTTCAGGCGACTAATGCTACCTTGCACGGCATCCAAGAGGGCGGGAGCCTGATATTGAATTATTTACCAGCTTCCCTTGCCATAACATTCTATCTTAAATTACCCGTCAGCACTTGATATACATTAAGGTTATAAGGGTCGATTCTAACTAAAATAGTGCTTCCTACAGGAAATTCATGCTCAGGGTTAACGCTACTAATGCGTTGGCTAAAAAATACATGTCGTTCACCGTCAACAGTTGCTTCAGCAACTATTATAAAAACTTGCCTTTGGCTCAGCCCTAGAATACCGGCAGGCTCAATCATCGTGTCAACGGAGATAACTACTGCCTCAATCCGCTCTGACCGACTTAAGCCTACAATCTCTGACTGCATAGGATGCCAAACAAGACCGTAAAACAGCGTCAAGCTAACTGAGACTGTTGTGATAAAGAGTAAATTGGCGCGCCAATTATAGCTCCACCATTCTTTTATGCATTCAAGTTTAGTCTTTCTTAATTTAAACATAGAAAACCTTCCTTTCATTCTGTGATGCCTATCTGCTGCCTCTTTCCTTTCGGACATTTTCAAATTCTTTAAAAGCCAAACTGTTAGTTATAGTGTTGCCGCCATCGGCTCTTTTTATGGCATCAAAACATAATTCGTATCCGTCCAGTTCCCTGTCAAGCTTCCCGATGTGTGCTCTCAGCTCGGCGAGCGATTTTTCAGCAAAACGTATAGATTTATGTATGCCGTCAAAGTTGCCCCTGTTTTTTTCCATGTTTTTTGCCAAGATTGATTTATATAGTTTCAGTTTCGCAACATCTTTCTTCAAATGCTCAAACTCGTGTTCCGGCGAATTGTTGCTGTTGATTTTTTCTTCCAGTGCAGCGATGTTATCAGGTAGCGAAGCTATAAATATCATGTTGCTGTGCTTTTTTTCTGATATTTTCAGTTTTGTTAGTTGACCGCTTCTATGCTCATAAACGCTTTTGTAAGCCGCTGTGAGTTTTTCATGGTCATCTATACTGCCGCTTTGCAGCATGTTGAGAGCTTCAAAAGAGTTGTGAATCATCATTACTACTTTTTCATCACTGTCGGTCGGGATATATGGCCTGCTTATTCCGGCAGAAGCTCTTTTCATTTGCTCAACAATCATTTTAAGTTTTATAGAGTTATATGAAAGCCCGATATTCCTATGCTTATACTTAATGTCGCGTATAATCATTTTCTCAATGCCGCTTCTGCGGACCGGGTATGTTTTGCCGGAGCTATCAATATTGATCCGGTAGCTCTCACTTATATCGTCAACGTTTACTTTTCCGTATTCGAACTCCCGGATGTATTTTATGTCATCATAGTAACGCTCCCCTTTGTCATCCTCATGGGAAGTTGTGTTAGAGGGAATCTCTCTCTCATTGCTTTCAATAAGCTTTGTTAAACTTTCCCTTGTGTAAAAAACACCGTCACCAATACTACTGTCTCTGGTGCCCTTGGTAGTGCCCGGCGAAACAAAGGTTATATGCTTCCGCCAATCGCCTTTTGAGGTTTTATCTTTAATCGTATACCCTAAAACCCTCATTTCGGAAAGTAGTTCATCGTAGCTCGAAACATATTTAAGCAAATTATTTATATCAGTCTGAACTAATCTTACGTTTGATGATTTTTTCAGTTCGGCCATGCTGTAAGCATCTGAATGTCTATAGTCGTTTGCAGACGCAATATCTGAAAGCCCCTCTTTATAATTTTTCCAGTTTTGCATTTTACGGTCAGTAATCTCAACAGCTCTTCTTACACCGTCTTTATCAACATAATCTGTCAAAATCATATCCTGTGTATCGTATAAAACATTCAGCCCGTATTCTTCGCATAACTCGTCGGAGACTTTTCGTATAAGCCTTTTAGTTTCGCGACAATCGTTCCACTTGCTTTTCCCATTTATATCCCATGCGCTGATAACCAAATGATTGTGTACATCGTCTGTGTTATTGTGCGTAGAAACTACAACTGCATGTTTGCCGAAAACTCTTTTCGCGAGCTTCAGTCCGATTTCATTTGCCGTTTCCGGGTCAACTTCGCGACCTTTAAAAGACTGGATAAGATGCCAAGTTACAATTTCCCTGCCATCTTTAGTTTGAATCTTTTTTGACTTGGCGGCGTGTCTGCCTTTATTGATAATCTGCTCAAAGCAGGACAAGGCATTATCTGCAACACAATTTAGGTAAGAGCTGAGCGTTTTGACAGTTATAGTGTCGTGATGTTCATGCTTAATATTTTCATCAACGTCATAAACGTGCTTGTCGTTTTTTGCATATTCAATAATGCCTTCAATATCATCTTTGGAAACATAAGTGTCGTCGGTTCTTTTCAAAGCTTTATCTGATTCGCAATATTCGATACACGCTTTCGGCGTGGCTTTAATTGCATGGATATGTGTAATTGCCATAGTGTACTCCCTCTTACGATAGCATACTGTTTGCCGCTGTTATGGGCTTTTTAACATACTTTAATGTGTCACTAGAAACCTCCTTGTTAAAAGTCTTTCTGATTTGGAGCAATATGTATTTTTCATCTTCAAGACCTATCTCTATAGTGCAACTTTCATTATTATGGACAAGGTGATATATAAGGCATTCTCCATTATTTATACGGTTTATGTATGCTGATACACAATTGGATTCTCTTGCCGCTAAATTCACTAATGCCTCAGTTGTTGTTATCCGTACGAAATCAGGCGGCAGTTCCAGCTTCGAAAGCTGAGTCTCGGGAATTTTCATTTTAACTATGTTTTTTAATCTATGCTGTACTGCGTAATCGTCATGTAACGCCTTAATTTTCTTTTTCCCGGCAAGTAAATCTATTTTATGATTTAACATAAACGCAAGGCGCAAATAATCTTTTAAAAGCCATTCCTGAACGGTTAAATCTCCGCATTCAATTCGCTTCTTAAAAATTTTTATAATCATTTTTTCGGCTATTACTTTATGGCGCACAAATCTGAGAGCGTTCTTTACATCTGAGCCAGAAAGCAGCCTTTTGTCAACTAAATTAGAAAATTTAAACAAGTAATCTCTTTGCTCCGGCAATACGTATTTAAAAGCAATGCAAGCGATGTATCCTGAAACGATTTTATTTTTATTCACGGAATTTGGCAGTTGCACATTGAATTTATTTTCTAAAAGTTGTTTAGGATTTCTCGACTTAGCAACTATATCAATTGATATAGGCAAGCGAACTTTTTGCTTAATAATATCTTTCCATATAGGGTTGTGTTCTGAAAAAAACTTAAGTATAATTTTGCTTAATTTATTATCCATATAGTTGATAGTGTTCAGATTAAACATGAACTTTTTACTGTTGTTTTTTTGTGATACATACATTTCTGCTTCACTAAAAAATAAGAGCTCTTGCCTATTAAACATTTTGCTTAGCGTCATATTACAGCCATTTAGCGTGAATGTAGCAAAATTGATGTTAAGATTGCCATTAACGGTAATGGTTGTATCATTAAATTGTTCAGTAATAATTTTAAGGTGAGGACGTCTATCAGGCGCATATATATTGCTTATATTGTAGATGAGCGATACATAAGTGCCGCCTGTTTGGATAGAAACATCTTTCTTTAATTTTGGTATTATGCGACCTAACTCTCTCGAAAATATATCGATTTGAGAAACATCGTAAAGGTAATAAAAGCTATAACAAGAACAATGCCTCTCGAACTCATTGACAGTGTATTCATTTGCTTTATGAATGCCTTTTGTTTTTTTGCTCTTTTTAACAATTCTCTCAAATAACATTAAAGGTGTAATTTCCAATTTACTCACTTCCTTCCTTGCGTGCAAAGTTATCAAACGTAATGACAAAGTCCTTAAAATTATCAATAATGGAATCAAAATCTTGCTCGCTAACAGCGCAATTAGTTTTTGCGCTATATGCAATTTGCTCCATGCTGTTAGAGATAGTACTAAGCTCATTAACAATCTTAAAAGCATCTTCGGTGGTAAAGTTTGTCCTCTGACTTGCGGTACCGAAATATATCAAATTGCGTAAAAGTTCCGAACGGCTCATATCCGCTCTCTCGGCTTTTTCGGTTAAGAGAAAGTGTTCGGTTTCGGTTAATTTCAGAAGTACATGTTTATTTCTTAATTCATTGCTCATTTTGAAAACCTCTAATAATATAAATAATCAATCAAAGATATTAGAATAAAAACATCACTATAACTGCAATCAAAAAGTATAGAAAGCACTTAAACGTTTTACGCAAAAAATCATTTTTTATTTTACCGCACATACAGGAAAGCACGAAAAGTCCCGCAGCAGAACCATATACAATCAAGAAAAATAATGAGCGCAAATCACAATCACCGATACCTTTCTTTTGCGAGCTAATGTATACATTAGTAATGTGCTTTTGTTGACTGGTAACTTCAATTACCGTGAGGGAATTGAAATTTCGAAGCGATGTCGCTGAGTAAAAAATGGGGGTCATAGGGGGCGAAGCCCCCTAGCACACGCCGTGAGGCGGGCGGAGTGTGTATTTCTGCGTTTTTGGGAATAAGTGAGCTTGCGAACGTTTTCAAAAAACGCAGAAATATATACGTAGCCACTGCTTGCTCATGAATGAAACTTTTTACTTTTCATCAAAAACAGGCACGCATTCTTCAATATACACAAAGCCTTTTCCGGACATTTTGGTGTAAACAATCCATCGCGAGCCTGTTTCAACGTCTCTAAAGCAGATAGAGAGAGGACCATACCTATGACCGCGAATAACGCTAAACAAATATCATTCGCCATTATCGGTCAAGAACCATAAAATTATATTATTATTTTTACCCCAGTATTTTCTGACAAGAGTTCCTGTGAAATTAACCGGCTCTTCCGGTTGCTGGTATCTTCTATCCATAGATTCATAATCTTTCACTACCTGTAACCTCCATCGTTGCTATCCTTCAGCATATGTTTTTCGTATTCTTTGCGGTTTTTGTCATCGGTTTTATGGCGATAGTGTATGTATACACCAACAAAAGATGTGACCGCCCCGGAAGCAATCAAGACTATTATAAGCGTAGAGTGATTTCGTATGCAGAGCAGCACTACGCCTAGAATCAACATTGCAGCTCCCAGCATCATCAACCATTTGATAAATTGTTTTGACTTACTTTCTTCGCAAGAGGTATATATGCGAGTCCAGGATGTCTCCTCACGAGCAGCACTATTACACTCTGGGCACGATGCGAATATTGCAAAATCGTAGTAATTATCGCGCAATTCTATCTCCCCTTTTTCAAAACTATCAACGTCATTGTCCCAAAAAATACACTTGCAAGTGCCGCATTGAAACTTCGTTGCAATTAAATTTTTGCTAAGTCCATTCACTCTTCGCGTGCCGGGTTTAACTACTTTCTTCACGATTTAGTTACCTCCTCATAAATATCGACTTCCGATGTTTGCTTTTCCGACAATTTCGATATCAACTCCTCTGATTTTGATATTATTTATGACTTGTCGTACGACATTTTCTCCGTACTCTTCTTCAAATAACTCAACAAAACTAATTGCGTATACTTCCAAGTATAGCCTGACATTTTTGGTTGCTCGAACCCTTACCTTGTCGCTGGTATATCGAAGCATTTTATATAAAGCAACGAAATTTACACTCTCCCCGGAAAACTTGGTATGCTTCTTTACAAAATCATCGAATGTAGCGTATTCTATGCTCTTTGCAAATTTTATTGCTGTTCCAAGCGAACAATCATCTTTCACTACATTTTCAAACATAAAGAGTAAAATGAAATGCAAAATATGTGTTTCGACATTTTTCCAAAAAGGATCTCTTTCCGTTAATAATGGAGGTAGACGTATAGAGTCCGCAACGCCATTATTGGTTGCATTATCATAGATATTTTTTGCGAGCATTTCTATTTCGTGCGGATCAATCATAATGCGCCTCCGATTGTTATAAAATACGTCCAAAACTGCGAAATGGGAAAACTCGTAAGACGGCAATTCCCACTATTTGCGTTGAACAGATGAACCCGAAATCTTTGCTATCAAAACTCAAATTGTAATTATCTCCTGTGATAAAAAATTTTCGCAATTCATTAAAATAAGAAATATACGTCACTCTTTTTACAAGTAATTTCCCATCAATATTTGCAATAACAATATCGCCTAGTTGAGCATTATTTAAGCTGAACTTTTGAAATATAATTACATCGCCGCTACAAAAAGTCGGATGCATTGATTCCCCAAAAATTACTATATTATCAAACGCAAATGTGCGAAAAAACATCAGAAATATGATGGAGGAAAACAGAAATATAACATGTTGTTTATTTTTATTGAATACGTCTGTGACATCATTCGATTTCATATCGAAACCCTTTCGTAAAGCCTTGTGTAGTTATCATTGTTTTTAAACCTTACATATGTTACGTTATCAAATTTGCTCATAGGTTCCCCAGTAACGTAACCGAAAATATTTACATATTTTGCAAGGTCGTCTCTTTCTTTCATTAATGCTTTTAGTAACTCATATAATGAGCTGACTGCTTTAAGTTCATTGTTTGTGTTTTTAGCGATAAGGTTATATTTACTTAGTGCATGATTTATTTTGCATGGAAAACCGTTTCTATCCCTGTAGATGGAAAGTAAGTCTAAAATGTCCGTACTATTAAAGATATTCACAACTCCGTTTAGTTCAAAAAACTTATTAATGAAACACATGCTTAGCTGAGCGTTGTAGGTTACAAAAAGCGGTAATTCGTGACTAAAAAGTTTTGAAATAATTTCGCAAGCCGATTCTTTACTAATTGTCTTTACGCCTTTATCATCGCTCAACACGCAGTTATTATTAGTTTTAATACTAAAAGACAAATCACTGCTAATGCTTGCTGAGTTATTATTGTTATCGCAAGCTAGCGTTAATGAAGAAAAATTGACTATGCTATTCTTCGCATAGTTTGTTCCGTTCGTAGTTATGTTATATAAAACGATATGTTTATAACACGTAAAAAGAGGCTCGCTCAACGCATTTATTGTTGACTCAATATCTGCTAAATATTCATTTTTACTTTTGAAATTTTGCATTGGTAACCCTCGCTTAATCGTTCAGAATAATGGGACTAAAGGTATGGCAATAAATTTGCAAAGCACCCCAAAATATTCTGTTCCCTTACTCAAGGTTAATGGTTTTTCCTCCAGGTACGGAATGCTTCCATTTGTCATTCATGTAGTCAAGTAATTTTGCATACTTTGTTATTTACCTTTTTCGGACAACAGACTTTCAAAAAAATAAGTTGCGCCGTGTGTACTCATATCACAGTTTATCAAGAGGACACGCTTTCCGCAGGTTGCAAGTAACTGTGAAAGCGAAATAGCAAGCGTTGTTTTGCCGCTACCGCCCTTGCCGCTTATTATAGCTAAACTTTCAATCTTAGACATGTTCGCCCTCCTCGCGTTCCTTGCTACGTTCCCCATTGTAAACACCCTCTTTTCTCGCACTTTCCCTGTATATGTCCGTTTAGCTTTATTGAGTACTTGAGCTGTTCCTCACAAACGGGGCATTCAATTTCGCCTGTAGTTCCCGTCTCTCCTTCTGAGTGCTCCTCACATAAGTGCATAGCCTTTATGATGTTTTCTGTAAAGTCTTTATCTTCCATCAGTTTTCCCTCCTTTTCGATTGAACCATGCTTCACGAGTTGCCTTGTGCCGCTTATGGTTCCTTTTTCCCATTCTCGCATGTGCTCACACTGGTATTCTCTGCCTTTCTCGGTTAACCCATCGTAGCCGTTTTGCTCTAAATATTCTTTCGCCATTTCTTTAACTGTTATGCATTCATTTCCTTCCTCAAGTCGTTTTTTATGTAATAGTTTCTTCCGTGCTTTTTGCATAGCTCAACACATTTATGCCCGAACTCGAACCAATTTATATCTGATGGTTGGTAGTTTAGTTTTCCAATTCTGAAAAGGTCAATATGCCACGCTGTCCGTATCAGAAAATAAACCATATCGGGGTCGTACACGGGTTCGAGTGATACCCATGTTTTTATGCATCTGTTTCTTGCTCGTTCCAATGACTCTAGGCGGTCAAAAGTAGTAGCGGCATTTGGCTCTAACTGCTTTTGCCACTCTCCGTTGGGCACTGTATATGTTGTTCCGAACCAATCATTGCTATCAAGCAAATCAAAATCACGTTCAGCAATTTCGCCACCCTTTGTAAGTATCTGCACATGATTACCACTGCCATAAGCTACGCCGCCGAGTCTTACAGGCTTATCCGCCCACATCTCCCATTGATCTTTTAAGTATTCGCAATACGGCATATCCCACGTAAACGTACACGATATGTGAATCTCGTCATGTTCGGGGATTATAAGCCCCGGTGGTTCGCCTATGAAAACCATATCATCATCGGGAGTATATGAAGTTTTCTGTGGGAATACTCTGATTATTTTCAAAATTCCATCTCCATTTGATTTTCGTCTACGGCTTGCGACTTCTCTGACAACCACCAGTCGAAGCATTCTTCACCAGTGCGATACCTCGCTCTTGTTCCATCTTTCTCATATCCAACGCCGTCTATGCGGCACTGCTCAATCATTCTGTCAAATGCTTTGATATATAAGTTTTTGTATTTCGGATAGAGCGCAAATTCTGCCGCTCTATTGCTGTTTTCCGGACACCCTACACACCCCACGCGACCGGCGCGACCTTTTAACTCATACAGTGGATTTGATTTACAGCCATAATGGTCAAGAAATTCCCAAATATCAGAGGTTGACCAATCAATTATTGGATTAAGAAAACGCTTCCCTTTTGTGATACAGCTTTCGACCATCTTTCGGCTTTCGTGGTTGTCAGAATTTAATATCAATCCCTCACCTTTTTTCGGCACATACACCTCTGCTAATCCTCTTGTAGCTTTGCGGCGTGGACTTTCTCCCCAACGGACACCTGTTGCGACAAATCTATTTACCCCGCCGCGCTCTTTCAGATATTTACAGCAGTATTTTCTAGTGCGGGTCGGCGGCATACGTTGCTTAACAATCAAATCCCACATGGATATTTCAGGCATTGAAATAATAATATTAGGAATCGAGCGAATGTAGTAAACTGTTTCGGGAGCATCTACTGTTGTGTGATTATGTACCAAATCATACTTCACGCCCGATAGCTCAAAGAGGATTCGTAGCACATCGCTATCTTTACCGCCGCTATAGGCCACATAGTAAGGGGCAAGATGTGCGAGCATTTCTGACTGCGAAGGGTCGAATGTTTTTATTCGGTCGATTGCAGTCTTGACCTTATCCACTTTTCCGAATAGTGTAGTTTCTATCAGTGCCATCACTTATCTACCCTGCCATTTCCTCAATCAACTTTGACATTGTTGTTATCTTTTTTCCGCACAACTCGGGAAGATTTGCTCTGACAATCGCCTCTGAAAATGGCGGCGGTACCGCATTCCCACAGCGAGCAATTTGCGCCGCCTTACTTATCGGTGAGCCTAGCGCACCAGCATCTATCACATAATCAGGCGGGAAACCCTGAGCATTAAAAAGCTCTCTAGGCGTGAGCATTCGCAAGCCTATGTCTGTTATTGCATACTGCTGACCGTGTACGGTGACAAGTCCTAAGCGGTCTTTTGGTGTGATAGTATGTGCCGGGGCAGTTATATCTTGTGCATCATCACCACCGTAATATTTGATAAGTAGCGTTCTAACTTCCCCAAAATGCCCTGCGCTCGTAAGTATTGTGTTTAGTGGTTTTCTAAGATCTTGACCGATGCTGTTATTACGAAACAATGTCAGATGTGAGGTGACTAGTGCGTTATGGTCGATTGAGGTTACTGTGCTTAGCGGCTCTGTGACACTGTTTCCTTTTCCATCATAACCACCACTATAGTATTTGCTGAGAAAAGACATCACCACGCCGTAGCGGTTTTCGGTGTCTACGGTTAGCAGAGGGTTTTCGGGGGATTGTCCTCGGGTTTCGTCTTTGCCTTGTTCATCATGGTATTGAATTAGTGTTGGTGCAACAAGATATTGTTTACAGCTTGATACAACCGTGCTTATAGGCTCGCACTGACCGATTGCAACTATGAACGGATTAGGATTGTCGAGTACAAACTTCTTTATCCCTCGCGCAATGCGACGGAGTGTGTTTTCTGCAAGCGGTCTCACCGCTCTTACGCCATATTGTTGCCGTATTTGCTCAGATGTAGCGAAGATTGAAGGACACGGAATAGTCCAGTCAATTATCTCTGCGGCTGTGCGCCACAGTTTGAGCTTCCCAAGTTTGACAGCGTTACTATCTGGTGCGCCGTGTGATGGTTGCGGCCAGACTATAGGCGCATTATCACACCGAGCAATCATAAAAAGTCGTTTTCGCATAGTTGGTGCTCCATAGTCGTAGGCACGTAATTCTTTTAACTCTATCTGATAACCATACATTTCAAGTGCAGAAATAAAATTACGAAATGTCTGCCCTTTTTTAGAAACAATAGACTTGCCCTGTTTACAAAGAGGTCCCCAATCCTTAAACTCTTCTACATTTTCCAAAACTATAACTCTTGGTTTAACAGATGCTGCCCATCGTACAGCAATCCAGGCAAGCCCTCTAATTTCCTTTTTACGAGGCTTGCCTCCCCGAGCCTTGCTGAAATGAGTGCAATCGGGAGATAGCCATACAAGCGCAACACGTTGTCCTGATGTTACTTCCTTTGGGTCTACTTTCCACACATTCTCGCAATAATGCCTTGTGTAGGGGTGGTTGCGCTTGTGCATTTCTATAGCTTCAGGGTCGTGATTAATTGCTATATCCACCGGGCGACCTGTGGCAAGCTCTATCCCAGTTGAAGCTCCGCCTCCGCCGGCGAAATTGTCTATAATCAGTTCATTATGCAAAGGTATATTTTTCATCGTTTAACCACCCATATAAGTTTTTACTTTGCAACAGTTGCAATTTCTGTCAAAACAGTTTCCAACTCATCAGAAATATTGTATTTACTTGAAATAACTTTCATTTCATCAATTATGTCAATGATGGTATTGGCTATCATTCTCAGCTCATCAGCGGCAACATCATCAGAAGAAAAAGCATAATCCCCACCTATGCAGTCGCCAATATTCCTGACAAGATTAAGCATTTTTGCCCCTGTGCGCACTCTTTGTTTTTCTTCAGTAATATCCTCACCGTGAGGACTATCGAAATCATCTGATACGCCAGCATCATCAACATCGTCGTCGTTTTCATCTCCCTGTTGCGCAAGCCATTCAGCGTGTGCGCGGTCAGCATCGTCAGCATTTGCCGCAATTGGGTCAAACTCCCGCCTGACTTCACTGTTTCGGTTGCTACTACCTCCCGACTGACCGGGTTGCGTGTTCGCTTCGGTATATGTGTGTAAAGGCAATCCGCTGTCCTTCAGTTCATGCGGCACATACTCATTATTATCTGCTTCCATGGCATTGAGAGCATTATCCAAATCTTTCCACTGAGTTTTCCCTTTTTTAAACTCACTCACGATATAAGCGACGGTTTTTCGGGTCAAATCATTGTCCGAATCTAAGCATTCTTTCATCATGTCATAAACTACAGACTGCTCATCTTCATTGAGAGTGAACAGTGGCTCTACACTTGACACCCCGATAATTTCAGTCTGTATCATGTCCAGTACCGGCTCTATGACCCTGCCTAGCTTGAGATACCTGTCAGCGTGCTTAACGCTGATTCCCAACCTGTCCGCGATCTCCTGCCTTACGCTCCCTTCAAATCCTATTGCCTCAAGATGCCGCTCAGCCAATTTCGTAAACTTGAAATACAGCAGCGGGTCTTTGGCCGTATCGCGCTGTGCATTCGCAGACAGGACGTAGCTGTCCACGTCATTGGCATCGCTGAATGATTTTACCAAGCACGGGAATGTGCTTATCCCTTTTTTACGCCCTGCATTTCTGCGTCGGTGCCCAGACACAATCATGAACCTGCCTTCAGGCATGCCGAAAGCCGTTACTTCTATTGGGTCAAAGAAGCCGTGTTCATCTATACTTTTCTCCAGATCCGCCGTATCGTTAATATCAAGGTCATTGTTCGGATAATCAAACAAACAATCATCGGCAATCATTTGCACTGTTATAACCTTTGCTTTTTCGGCATCTTTTTTTCCAACCTCGGAAAAAGTTTTCGCACTTGCTGCTTTTTTAAAATTCTTTGCCATTGCAATACTCCTTTCAGGTTTGCCATTTATGGATCCATATGGATTTGATCGCCAAGCATGAATAGTTTTATATCTGGAAATTTTTGTGAAAACAGACTGGCATTAATGGTAAAAACAATATCGTCACCATGTATACCGCACTCAGGATGGATTTTCTGCATTTCCCTTAAAACTACATCACTATACATTTTTTTGAGCTCTAGGTTGTCTCTGACTTTCTGTTTCATTACGGTATCCTCGCATGCGCTAACTCATCCATATCAATGCGATTATTGCTTGGATCAAGTGGGTCAAAAAGAGCTGTAATTGTACTGCCTATTGGGAATTCATGTATCGGATTATTACTGAAAAGACTGCTTCTAATAATATGCCTAGTACCGTTTATTTCTGCCTCAGCAATAATTCGATAACCAATGGTTCCTCCAAAAAGGTTGGTTACAGGTTCAGTGTCAATAATGGTAGCAGTAGTTCGTGATGCGCTTTCTATAAACTCCTGAAGTTCAGCTTCACTGTTACGGATATTATTAATCTGCATACCACTAATGAGTATAAGTACAATTCCCATTATTGCGACTATTAATCCGTTAGTCTTGCCCTTTGAATAATCGTCATTAACTCCAATAAGTAATAAAATTACTCCTGCTGAGGATGCAATAAATCCTAAAACAGAAAAAATATAAAATAACGTGATCATGCTCATAAAGAAAAACCTACCTTTCTATTTATTTCACCTACCAAAGATTCGTATGCACTGCGACTCTTTGATTCCTTTTTGTAATAACTAATCGGCCTGCCGAACATAACACCTTCGCGCACATCTGCTGCAAGCGGTATCTGTATGTCAATAAATGTTTCAAAGCTCAATAGTTTCTCCCGGATATAGCGGTCAACGCTACAGTTAGCCATGTATCGGGCAAGGAATACGCCAACGATATTGAGCGTGGGGTTGACGACCCGTGCCGCCTGTATTGTGTCCATAATGTCACCGTAGCCACTGACACTGTGTATGTCACTTGAAAACGGCGCAATCACATGGTCAACCAGATACCCAAGGCATATCTCGTTGAGCGTTTTATTACTAGGCGGCATATCAACCAAAACGTAGTCTATATTTTCCTGTGCCACGTAGGAATCGATGGACTCACTGAACTTTTCAGCTTTGGCTTCCTGAAGTTTAGCCTCATTTTCAAGCCTTACATCCCCGCAGAGAAGATTTACTCCAAAATATGCCGGGCGAGCATTGCCATGAGCCGGGAACAAGGCGCGAAAGTGGCTGCTTATATCACCATCCAGCAAAGCATCATAAACTGTATGCATAAGATGTTCGCCATAATCCGGACTTTTGTTATAATCGCAGTGCATCAAAAACGTATCTGTGGAATTACACTGCTTGTCAAGGTCGATTACCAGCACTTTTTTTCCGGATTTTGACAATACTCCCGCAATATGAAACAGTGATGTGGACTTCCCACAGCCGCCTTTGCCGTTAAGAAAAGCTATCTTTATTGCCATATCTAACAACTCCTTTATCCCTTGTGCCCACATTTCGGGCATATGTACGTGTTAAGGTCAATTTCTGCCTTGCATATTGGGCAATAATATGTGTACCATTTTCTAAACAAAAAAATCATTTCATAGTCTCCTCAGCTATTACATTTTTTTAAGTTCTAGGTTGCTTCTTATTTTCTGTTTCATGATGATGTCCTCGCACGCGTAAACTCATCCATATCAAAGCGATTATTGCTTGGATCAAGCGGGTCAAAAAGAACTGGAACTGTACTTCCAATTGGGAACTCATGTATCGGATTATTGTCGAAAAAAGGGCGACTGCTTCTAATAACATGCCTAGTGCCGTTTATTTCTGCTTCAGCAACAATTCGATAAGCAATAGTTCCTCCAAAAAAGTTGGTTACGGGTTCAACATCAATAACGGTAGCAGTAGTTCGTGATGTTCTTTCCATAAATTTTTGAAGTGCAGCATCATTGTTACGGGCATCATTAATTTCCATAATACCAAATAACAAAAATATAATTCCTATTGCAATGGGTACCAATACAAAAACTTTAGCAACAATTCGATAAGTAATAGTTATTCCAAATAAGTTGGTCACAGGCTCTACGTCAATAACGGTAGCAGTGGATCGTAATGCTATAACAAAAAATATAATTCCTATTACAAAGAGTACAAATCCAGAAACCTTTCTCTTTAGATCATCCCCAATAAAAAGAAGAGTCATTCCAAGCAAGTAAAAAAGAAGTCCAAAAGTACCAACAATTCCAATCAAGAGAGATACGCCTCTTAAAGTTGCAATTAATAATAACAATAATAATATGCCCATACTGTTCATAAATTTCCTCCATAACTACCCACACGCTTGCTTATCTCATCAACCAAAGCTTCGTAAGCACTACGGTTCTTTGATTCTTTCTTGTAATAGCTGATCGGCATAGTCTCCTCAGCTATTACAATTAGTCAGTAACAGTAAATTTTTACTTTCCAGTAGCACCTTTTCTTCGTTTTTTATTTTTTCAAGAATTTTATGCATTCTTTCAATATCATTTTGTGTTGGCACTCCATATTTTCCGGGTGCTGAAGAATCGTCCTCTATTTCCTTTACTATTTCAGAAATATGTGGCACATATTTTGACTTTTTTATATAGCTTTTAAGTGCTTTAAAACACTCGAGACTCGAATAGTCGTCTAAAATATTCCTCCAGATGGATAGAGTATATTTATCATTCAAGCGAGCGCGTGTTTCATTTGAGCCAATACAAGTGCATTCGATTATTTTCACAAATTCTTCCATTTCTGCATCTGTCATGCGAAGCTCACCTCCTAATATTTATGATTTACTTATATAGCGCACAAGTCTTACTAACAAAGTCTTATTAAAATTAGTATTATTTCTGTTAGTCTTACTCTACAATATAATATGGGGCAAAATTCTTGCCTATGTAGGGTAAGTTTTTTACCTATGTAGGGTAAAATTCTTGCCTATGTAGGGTAAGTTTTTTACCTATGTAGGGTAAAATTCTTGCCTATGCATATTCCATTCTCTACACTCCGTGCTCACGAAACATATTTGACACTTCTTCGGTTGTGCCATGGTTTAGGTTAATTGTCAGTAAATAAATCCTGTTTGCGGCTCTGCCGTATTCGGAAGTCATTACTTCTTCTTGGAGTAAGTTATATATAACCAACTCCTTCATTGAATTTGTGATCGTCGGTCTGCTAAGCCTCAGCTCGTTACACATATTGCTGCGGCTGTATTTTATATAAACTTCGCCATCTTCGTTTACCCAATTATTTTTCAAACTCAATTCCAGCCTGTCTAGGAGCAACATATACAGCAGCTTTGAGTTGTTTGAAAGTTTTTCATATTCGGGAGAAAATAAAAATTTCGGCATTTTGTAAAACCGCATATTGACCATATCAGAAATAGTGTAGCGTTTATTAATAATCATAATAATATCTCACTGTCATTTTAAATATTTAAATAACGCACTGTGTGAATATTTATACACAATAACTATTGCTTGTTTAGTTATCGCACGGGCAATTATCTGGCAATTCGTGACAGTGGCAATCAAAGTCACAACCACAATAAATATGATAGTGCTCATGCCACAAAAAATGATATTCACCACACCCACTGCACCAGCCACAAAATGTAGCTCCATAAGGCACCCGTGCTGGTATATCCCGTTCGTCTCGTTCGGGCATAATATCTGCGACATCTTGGCTGCCTGAAGAAAAGTTGCTGACAAAAAGTATTATAATTAGACCAACTGTTATGCCAAGAGTAAAGAAGAATAACATTTGAAAAGCAGAAGATTTGTCATAATTTTTTGATTTATCTGAACCCATTAGTGCACCCCTTTCGTAAGCTCTCTAAATAGTGCTTCATTTCTTATTGCATCAACTATCAAAACTTCAGCATGGCCATTGATAAGCAGTAATGCGTTGAGTTGATAGTTGGTGATTAAATATTCATCTTGTGTATCCATAGCATTTACAAGCCATACGTATCGCCTGAGCCTTCCAAAGCGGTCTGTGTTGCGACCATCACGCTCAAGCCATACACCGCGTCCGAGAATAGCATCAGAAACAAACTCTGCTGCTTCATCAGCGCCGGGTTCTCCTGTTTCCGGTGTATTTATACCGATTAATCTGACACTTTCACCTGAATAGAGTTTAATAGTATCTCCATCTATTACACGCTTTACAAAAGCGCGTTCCATAACATTGAAATTGTTTGTATATACAGGATACGAGACAGCTATATTATACTTATCTGAACCGTCTATGCTGCCTCCGTTTACAATAAATACAAATATAGCAACTGCCACAAACAGTAACAAAGCAATTCTGAAAAAAAGCGAAAATGGGGTATTCCGAGTTTTTACACCGCCCCTTCTTTTCCCTTTTCTTGAACTGTTGAATCTAAAAGTCATAATTAACCACCTCTAACTTTAGCATTTAAAATGTCATTTCTCGCTTTTTCTCTGAGCATATCAACTTCACTTAAAAGGCGTTACGCCCTTTGACTTTTTTTTATCTTCATACATAGAGCTATCTGCTCTTAACAAAGCATCCCTAATAGAACTGTCCCCGCTTCGGTCGTAACGCGACATTCCCACAGCACATGAAAACGGCATATCATTTAATACGTTGCGACTTTCTGAGCGAATTGCTTTTAGTATGCCTGACACTTTCTCCCACGTATAATCAACAAGAAGTGCCCCAAACTCGTCACCTCCAATTCTATATAAAGCCTTATTATCGCCAATATGTTCGGCAATAATGTCGGCGGTATTCTTTATTAGTTCATCACCGTCTTTATGACCCAAAGTATCATTAACGATTTTAAGGTTATTAACGTCAAATACCATGACAGTTATACTACTTCCTTCTGTAGCCAACTCATTGCACCTAGCAAGCTTACTTTCAAATGCCATTCTGTTGTCGTATCCAGTCAATATGTCGCAGTAAGCCATGAATTTATAGATGTTGTCTCTTGCTTTTGACATACTGAGATACCCGAGCGCTGAAGAAATGCCTATTATCAACAAACTTGCAATACCTACATACAAAAGAGAATCGAGAAACCCTAGATAGATTGTTGTAATGTCAAATTCTATACAGATAACTCCAACAGGCTCACCACGTTGGTTCAGAATAGTCCAATATGAACCGAAGATTGCTTTCCCGCCTGTTGTGTATATGAACTCAGTTACAACCAGCGCTGAATCGTTAAAACTCTGTTGCAGCCTATCTAAAAGATATCCTGCTGGTAAACGCTCGTCGGGAGATAGGCTTGTCAACAAATTGCCATCAGAATCAATGTATGCGATATAAAGTTGCTGCACACCGGCGGGAAAGCCAATTGCTTCTTTTATACTTGATAACTTGCCTCTCAACTGCGTTACACTTTCAGCATCGTTGCTCGATACTACGTAAAAATCATCGAAAACCAGCATTTCGCGTAAGTATTTTTGCATAGAGTATGTTCTATTGGTGAGGTCGGCAACAAGGTGTCTTGCCAGTATTGAGTACATAATGTAAAAAATAAGGCCGGTTGCAACCAATACTGCAACAATTATGATTAGTAATGCTCTCATAATAATTCTATTTTTATCCACTGCTACACACTTTCTACACCGAGCTTTCTCCTATTATTGTCATGAGCCCATCAAATTTAGTGCCACTATCACCTCCACCAAACCGTGACAGCGTTTCGTTATACTTGTCAGATACCCAGTTAAAAATGTAAGAAAAATCATCCCAACGAGACTCTTCAATACATTTTTTTTCAACAATATATGACCATATGGTTTGAGTATCGTGAAGAGAAAACTCTCCCTTACACGCAGCATGTATTGATGTGTAACGGGTATTAAAGAGCGAACTGTTTTCGTTGTTTTTTATTTCGGTTTTAACACCAGAAGCATCATCATTGGCATTAACAGCATTATCTTTGACACTATCAGCACTATCCTCACTGTGAGGACTCTTGTTGGCTGGCGCCTCTATTATAGAAGTGCTTTCGGGCTTCGGGTTGACAGCAGGTGTATTCTCTGGTTCATTAGCAACCACGCTCTTTGTGTCTGATTCTTCGGGACAAAGAGCTGTATCGTTAGTGGTGCTTTCAGCTTCAGAAGAGTTGCAACCAATTTCCCCGATATCGTGAGGTTCGGGCTCAGCCATAACGATAATGGGTTTGACAGGTTCGCTTTTATGCGTAGAGTTGTCCATTAAAGCAAGACCTGAGCCGTCCGAGTGATTAACAAAAATAACGGGTGGCTTACCGTCTGGCTGCCCAACAACATTTATTAGTTCAGCATCTGTTAGTTGTTGTAAAAAGCCCGCAATTATGTTAACATCATCACATTTCATGACGGCACACATCTCATCGACCGAAAAGATGATAAACAATCTTCTTCCATCCGGACCGACAAGTACATTTTCTGAATCCTCCGGCAATATGCTTCTGTCGTAAAAGAGTGAGTACAGGATAATAGATCCGTAATCTAACCCCTTATACTTATGGTTGTGTATAACCCCTTTGTCTAGTCTGTAGTACATGAATTTATCCTCCAAATTAATTAATTTACAGAAAACTATTGATACCAACTGTCACCAATCAAATAAAACAAGTAGCCTTTATTCTTGCTCAAAAAATCATATTGGATAAGTTTACTGTCGTTTAGAAAGTGAATATATTTCCACAATGATTTATAGCTGCAATTGTTCATCAGCTTTTGCAAATCATTGAGCTTATAGCTGACAAAATGTCTGCCTGAATAGTCAATGGTGGACTTGCCGGAAAGAAAGTCGGACACAATGACTCCATATAGAATCAGCGCCGAAGGATTAATCCCAAAGACCACATCTCGTGGTATAAGGATGAAATCAGTAAATTCGCCGTCTTCTTTATCTCCACCATATAAAGCCTGGTATAAAGAATTGCGTAAACAATCAGGCTTGATATATTTGAAATCATCAACCATATTGCGATACACCTTTTCTATAATGCGGCATCCATTGTGAGTATCTTGTTATAACTTTTACTTCGTTCTGCCGCTCTTTTCTTTCGCATGGACATTTCGAATGCGGGTGTAAAATACCTTGCTATTTCTTTGCACTCTTTATCCTGTTCGTGCGTAACGCCTTTTTTGTCATTGACATTACTGGCATCCGTTATAATATACAGCGGTGTTCCAGATTCTTGCGGAGGTTTTTCACGCCCTGCTTTGAGAGCTTCAAAGCGCTCTTTAGCGTTTTTTAGCTCCAACACCTCTCCAGCATAGACAATTCTTTCATTTTTTTTGAGCTTGACCACGTTAACAGGGTCAACAGTTTCTGTGCTGACAATAGCAAACGTTGGCACGGCAGGTAAAAACTCACCATTCGGCGCACGTACCGGAGCATCGCCGGCATATACGAGTCGTTCATTTTTTTTGAGCTTAATAATCATAACGTACCTCTCTTGCAAACATTCTGGTGGTTGAGATTGTTTCTTGCATTTGGTAAAATATATACTTATAACTATTGAAAAATCTTGAGGTTGATTACATGAAAAGTTTTAACGATTTTCTAGCCGGAATTGATGCAGATAAAATTAGGTATGATGTAGCCCATTCCATAAGAACAACCATGTCCGAAGAGGAGAGGGAGTGCTTCACTCCGGAACAACTACGACTTATTGGTAAATTGGTTGCGGATATCTCTATTGCTCAGATTCAGGTACACTTGCGCTATTATCACGCTTGGATTCGAGAATAGCGTTAATTTGAGCTTCAGATCCTCCATAATGTTTAGACATGGTCTCCAAAACTGCACGCAAAATAATCTCATCACATGTCTCGTTTTGGCTTTTGTGTGTATTCATGATGCCATTCCTCCCAGTAATGGTATTGGCTTTAATGCCATTATATACCCTCAACTTAGTTTACGTTTAGTGTCAGATGCCTTGATTTTTCGCATTGCCATTCCAGAAGCCAAATTGTTCTTCACTGCAATAATTTACTACCTTCAGCAATAAGTCGCTTGCGCTCTGCATCTAACATCGCACGTGCGTCGGGTCGCAACATGAACCTCTCAAAAGCTGCACATGCTGCTGCAGCAATGCAGTGTTTTCCGTAATCGCTCACCATTGAATCATAGTCAATTACACTGTCAGCGAGGTTGTCCCAAATGGCTACGCCGATGTTTGTAGTGTCCAGCTCACCATTTTCAAGTGCAAAACCGCTATTAAAGTCAATTGTTTCAAATTTTTCTTCTGGCTTCATGATTTACTCCACATTCACAATCACTAGTATTCCTCATCACGCAGACACCTCTGGTGTGTCGCTATTCATTTGGATTGAATTTCCATTGTTATGAGTTGATAACATCGTTGTCGGGTCAACCTTAACCGCTTTGCAAATTAAAACAAAGTCATCTATAGGCATACGTAAATCACCACTTAGCATCATACTAAGTCGAGAGGGCTTTATTCCTGTTCGACGAGAAATATGCGCTTGTGAGATTCCGCGACTTTTAATGTTGCTCATTATGACTTCTTGCGCTTTCAATAAAGAACACCTCATTTCAAATTAATTGAACTATCTATAAATTACTACAATCAATTTGCAATGTCAACAATTTTGTTCAAATAATTTGAAATATATTCTTTACAGCATAAAAAAAATATGATACTATGCAGAAGAGGTGAGTTATTTTGAGTTTTGGAAGTAAGTTAAAAGCGGCGAGAGTTAGCGCAGGAATGAAGCAGTCGCAACTCGCACAAATCCTTTCTGTTGAGAACACCACTGTCAGTAATTGGGAAAACGGTACGAGCAAGCCTCACGTTGAGACATTTTATAGACTGTGCAACATGCTTAGTGTTAGCCCGAACTGGATGCTTGACTGGAATGATTGCGAGTCAAATAACGAGATAACAGACAGAGAATACAGCCTAATACAAAAATATCGCCGCCTCGACGACCGAGGGAAGTCTGCCGTTGACAACACTCTTGACTATGAGTATCAAGAAACACCGGTTGCCACTTCCGACCACATAGACGTTGACAGTGGGAATTTTCAAGAAGATACGCCAATTCACATGGAATTAACCGCATTTGAAGAGAAAAATGCGGAAAAACTAAAAAATAAGCATAAAATTTAAGCATTGGGTTGATAATAATTACCTTATTTCACTCTGGTGTGTGGCCTTGAAGTTGAATCAAGACGAATAGAGAATGCATTATTATTTACACCTAGGCTAATCATCAAGATGGCTTTATATATGTCCAAAATGGTGAGAACCATATGGTAAAAATGCAACCAAAACCAAAGCAAAAAACCAGTAGCGAGCTCGAATATACTTACGGATGTATAAGTGAACACATAGGCTGTAAGATAGCTGCTTCATTAGGCGTTGATGCTCAGGAAACAATGCTTGGAGTCTATAGAGGCAAAATTTCGGTTGCATGTAAAGACTTTGAAACAGACGGGTTCGTGCTTAAGGAATTTGCACACCTCAAAAACACTATTATAGATAGCGAAGGTAGCGGTTACGGAACAGAATTATCAGATATTATTGCGACAATACGAAGCCAGAGCCTTCTTTCCGCCGATATGTTAGAGCAGTACTTTTGGGATATGTTTGTCATTGATGCTTATATAGGTAATTTTGACAGACACAACGGTAATTGGGGATTTCTCATAAACGAAAACTCCGGCGCAGTAAAGATAGCTCCTATGTACGATTGCGGCTCATCTTTATATCCGAGCATTAATGAAAGCATCATGCAAAATGTTCTTAATAATAATGAAGAGCTTAGAAATAGGATATTTGTTTTTCCGAACTCTGCAATTAAGAACAATGATATAAAAATTAATTACGAAAGATTTTTAGTAAATACAAATGATGATATGTTGCTTAAAGCTGTTATTAAGATTGGCGAAAGAATAAATCACGAAACAACGGATAAGATAATAAGCGAAACACCATATATATCAGAAATCCACAAAGCCTTTCTCTCAACAATAACAAAAGCACGCTATGATTACATTATTTCACCCTCTCTTGAGCGCGCAAAAAATATAGTAAAACTGCCTCACCTAAACTCAAAAGAAAGTTACATTAAAGCCATAGACAAAGCGGTCGCCGAGGACAAAAACAATGGCAAAAGACCAAAACACAACACACAACATGAGCCGCGACAAAAGATAAGTCCTCACGGTGAGGACACGAATAGTGCTTATTAACGGACGAAGTAGAATTATTATGAGGAGGCGGTGATTCCATTATGCTTAAAGCTGAAAAAAAACTTAATAATGCAGTAGTTTATGCTCGCTATTCAAGTCATGGGCAGCAAGAACAAAGCATAGAAGGTCAATTACGCGATTGCTATGCCTACGCAAAGCGCGAAGGGCTTATTGTAGTTGGCGAGTATATTGACAGGGCTATTTCTGCAAAAACTGATGCCCGACCAGATTTTAGGCGCATGATTTCAGATGCCTCAAAAAAACAATTCCAATATATTATAGTGTGGAAACTTGACCGTTTTGCTCGCAATAGATTTGATTCTGCGGTACATAAAGCAGCACTTAAGAAGCACGGAGTTAAAGTAGTGTCGGCGATGGAAAACATTGCCGATAACCCAGAAGGAGCTTTACTTGAAGGAATATTAGAGTCAATGGCAGAGCATTATAGTGCAAGCCTGTCTGAAAACGTAAAAAGAGGACAACGCGAAAGTATACGTAAAGGCTCTCACTTGGGGAGTAAGCCACCATACGGGTTTAAATCAGTAAAAGATGGAGATAAAATGCGCCTGGTCGCCGATGATGAAAAAGCTCCAATAATAAAATATGTGTTTGAACAATATGCAAGCGGTGTGCCTAAAAAGAAAATAATGGAAGAACTAAATTTTCGCGGAATATCTAACTATAACGGAAAGCCTTTTACAATTACATCTATGCAAAATGCACTGCGCAACACAAAGTATGTCGGCAGATATATGTTCAACGGAGAAGTAATAGAAGGTGCCTGTGATGCAATAGTGAGCGAAGACCTATTTAATGCTGTACAGGAACGTCTCGATGCAGTAAGACATGCTCCTGCTGCACAGAAAGCACGGAAAGAGTATCTGCTGCAAAACAAAGCGTACTGCGGTCACTGTGGCGTTCGGCTTGTCGGCGATTCCGGGACAAGCAAGTCAGGTAAAGTTCATAATTATTACGCTTGCGGAAACCGCAAAAAGCACCATACGTGCGACAAGCAAAACGAAAAAAAGAATTTTTTAGAATGGTACGTTGTAGAGCAAACTGTAAAATATGTACTCACTCCATCCAACATTGACCTTATAGCCAAGGGAATAGTAGCAGATTACGATAATGAATTTAATGCTACGCGCATAAAAGGTTTGGAACGTCAAGTCATTAAAATAGATACGGAGGTTAATAAGCTTGTTGATCTTCTGGTTGAACTACCAAAAAAAACTGCCTTAAAAACTGCCGATAAAATTGAATTGCTTGAAACCCAAAAAGCCGACATTGAGTTAAATCTTGTCACTCTGCGAATTGCAAGTGAGCACAAGTTCACAACTGAGCAGATAACTGCTTGGCTAAAGTCTTTTTGTGCAGGCGACGAGCTTGATGAAGAGTATCAACGCCGAATAATCAGCGTATTTATCAATGCGATATTTCTCTATGACAACAAGCTAGTTATATACTACAACGGAATTAAGGGCGGCAAGCAAGTGTCATATATTAACATGTGTGATGAAGTTGAGGGTCTAACTCTGCCAGACAATGACTCCCCAGCAAATTATGGTGAACACAACAATCTCAACCCAGATGGTGTTCGAATATCACATAGCACTCCGCACCAAATGACACCATATGACAACTCTCAAAAACCGGAGTTGTCATATGTGTTTTTGCGTAAATTGCGTAGATAAATAGAAAATTATCTGTCAATTTCGTATTGACATGGGCATTCTAGTTTGATAGAATGCCTATGTTGTCTAATTTCACTTTGTTTTGACTTCTTGGAGGTGTGCCATGGCAATAAAGTTATTTGATGCCGAGCTCAAGGTTATGGATATTTTGTGGAGAGAAGGTGCAACCACCGCAAAGCGTTTGGCTGAGATTCTCGGGGAAACGGTAGGTTGGAGTAAAACAACTACCTATACAGTCATAAAGAAATGTATTGATAAAGATGCTATTGAGCGTAAGGAGCCTAACTTTATCTGTCACCCACTTGTAACTATTGACGGAGCGAGAGAGTATGAAACGGCTGAGCTAATAAATAAAATGTATTACGGTGCAGCGGACCAGCTTGTGGCATCAATATTGGATCAGAGGATTTTATCAAAAGACGAAATTGAGCGGTTGAAGCAAAAGATAACAGACATGGAAAATACAGGTGAGGTGTAGCATATGAGTGTTTTGCAAATGAGCTTTTCGGCCTCCGTCCTCATACTTGCAGTAATGTTGGTGCGAATGTTGGTGTTTCGCAGGCTACCTAAGAAGTTTCTCATGGTACTTTGGGGAATTGTGCTTTTGCGCCTTTTGTTTTCATTTTACATACCAATCGGAGATTTAAGCGCAAGTCCGGATTTTTCGGAGTCCTTGCTTGGTTCGTATGGGGTACACAACCCTATCGGCGTGAACACTACAGTCACTGAATTTGTGCACACATTAAATGCCAGGATATCAAATACTCTGAGCGAAATTGTGCAGCATCCTTTTCTTATCGCCATATGGTTTTTTGGAGCGGTTGCCCTTGCGTTGGGATTTCTTGTAACGCACTTTCGTCGCCGAAAAGAATATGATGCATCACTTCCTGTGCAAAACAGCTTTATCAGCAAGTGGCTCAGTGAGCTGGATATAAAAAGAAATATACAAGTCCGGATTTCAGACAGAGTTAACGCTCCGTTAACTTACGGTGTGTGGAAACCTATAATACTATTGCCGAGAAATACCGACTTAAATGACGAAACAAGACTCATGCACATACTCACACACGAGGTTACGCATATAAAGCACTTTGATATTTTAATAAAATGGCTACTTGCCTTAGCCCTTTGTGTACATTGGTTTAATCCGCTAGTGTGGGTGATGTATATACTGGCAAACCAAGATATTGAATTTTTATGTGACGAGTCAGTTGTGCAGACTTTTGGCATGGATGCTAAGTCAACCTACGCGCTGAATCTGATAGGCCTTGAGGAAAATAAATGCATAAATTCGCCTTTAGTTGCTAGTTTTGCTAAAAAGCCGCTTGAAAAGCGCATAAACGCAATTATGAATATTAAGAAAGCATCTGTTTTCGGTATTATGCTTGCAGTTTTACTGATATTAGGCACAGGCGTGGTCATGGCAGCGACTTCTGTATATAGCCGCGTATCACATTATAACGAAATGATTACAATGGATTACGTGTATGAAAAAGATGACAGCATAACTAATAAACAGTATGATGGCATGGTTGATTTTGTTTATACTAATGAGCCAAATCTTAGCAACATCACAACAACCAGAGTGTTTTGTTGTGGATATAGCTCATCGAGGGCTAACCACCAAACGAAAAATACCGCGAGGTGTTGCATTAACTGCTAGGCAGTGCGCTATAAGTTGCAAAAACCACAAAACATAGTCTATGCGACTTTTAATAAATTTTCGAGAAATAACCCTTGACACCTTTGTTCTATTGCGATAGAATGAAGGTGTTCTATTTTATTAGAATCATATTCGAGGTTAGCATGTACGAGAGTTTTCAAAAGAAAGGGTTCTTAAAATGAAAAGAATTATTGTCGTGTTAATTGCTCTACTCGCCGGTATTTCCGTAGTAGCTTGCGCTGAGAATGAGCAGACACCGATAGCACCTGAGCTAGATGTTATACATACGGATGAAGTCTATGATATATTTGAAAATGAGTTAGAAGTAACTAATGGAGGAGCTTCAATTAATGAAATACTTAGTAACGCCCCTTATTTACTACAAAGCCAAAATGAGATAATTCTTGTGGGATATGTGGTTGATGTCAGCTCTCAATTTTTCTATATTCAAAATGAAGGCGAGTCAGCCGTTATGAAGGTTGATTTTCGTGGTAGTCAAGCATTTCCACAAATAGGGGATGAAATTATTATAAGCGGTCAGCTTAAAAAAGACTGTTGTGACCCAAGGTTATTTATGCTCAGGGCTATGAGCTTTGAAATCGGGAGGTGAACTATATGCGGGTAATATACCTTGCAATGAAAAATATGCTACGCCGCAAAAGTCGGTTTGTGTTTACACTTTTAGGTATAACAATCGGCATGGCATCATTTGTCGCTCTGCTTTCGATGGGTGATAACTTACGTTCTGAAGTGGCTCATCAAGCTGATGCTCTGGGAGCAAACTTAATCGTCATGTCAAGAGTTGATTGCCCTTTTATCAATCTTTCGGTTTTAACAGGCGACATTTTGCCTGAATCTATCCCGCGGGAAATTGTCAGAAAAATCGCAGAAATAGACGGCATAACCGCTGCAATTCCTTACTTGACACTTGGAGTATCTATCGAAGAAACTCCCGTAACTCTGGTGGGTGTTTTACCTTATGAAATGAAAATGCACCGAGAATGGGCGGTAAACGCAGGTACATTTTTTACAGATGATGCTGAAAGCTCTGTAGTAGTGGGATATCTCACTGCGCAGAGGTTTGAGCTTTCAATCGGCGAAACGCTGACATTTCGTGGACAAGAGTTCCCTATAACAGCAATTTTAGAAGCCACAGGCAGCAATGATGATATTTCAGTATTCATGCCACTTGACATAGTTCAAAATGTTTTCGGAACGGATGATTATGTGTCATTTATTGCTGTCACGCTGGATGATGTAGCAAATGCCGAGCGATACATAGCTGCGATTATGGATATTGCCAATTTGTCTGTATCGACAAACGAGGAACTTTTATCTTCGGTTTTGCTAATCTTGGGTTCCCTGAATGTGACACTTCAGCTAATCGCAGCAGTCGCCCTGATTGCCGCTGCGTTTGGCATAATAAATACTATGATGACTGCAATTTATGAACGCCGCCGCGAAATCGGCATACTTAGAGCAATGGGTAGTAAGCGCGGTACGATTTTTAAGATGTTTATACTGGAGTCGGGACTATATGGCTTTATTGGCGGAGGTTTAGGGTTCGTAGTTGGCTTTGTAGTTTCGAGGGTCGCCGCTCCGCTCATAGAGCAAAATGAGTTTGTCACTGTCCTGGGCAGTCCTGATACAGCAGTAGTTTTCTCAACTTCACTACTATTCACTGTTTTAGGGTTGTCGATTTTACTCTCAAGCGTATCCGGATTATATCCTGCTTGGAGAGCATCTAAGTTAACCCCGATGGAGGCGATTAGAAATGTCTGAGTGGAGCATACAAACTGAGGGTTTAGAAAAAATTTATGGGAGCAAGAACAAAACCCACGCACTGCGAGGAATTGATATAAAAATCCCCAAAGGCTCGTTTAGTTGTATAGTCGGCCCTTCAGGGCACGGAAAAAGTACATTACTACAGCTTATCGGAGGTTTAGATACACCCACCGCCGGACGAGTAGTGATTGACGGCACTGGCATTTCAAATCTCAGTGACAGCGAACTATCCGAGGTGAGAGCAGAGAAGATTGGGTTTGTATTTCAATTTTTCAATCTTTTAGAGAACTTGACAGCAATTGAAAATATTGAAACGGCTATGATATTTACAAAAGCGAGCCGCAAGTCTTCACGTAAACGAGCATTTGAGCTTCTAAACTTGGTTGGGTTATCTGATAAACTCAATTCTAAGCCAGCAGAACTCTCAGGCGGGCAGTTACAGAGGGTTGCGATAGCGAGAGCACTCGCAAATAATCCCGAAATCTTGCTGATGGACGAGCCAACAGGAAATTTAGATTCAGAAACAGAGCGAGAGGTCATGAAGTGTATTTCCGATATTCACAAAATGGGGAAAACTATTGTGATTGTAACGCACTCACGCGACATTGCAAGTCAAGCAGAAATTGTTTTTAGCGTGTATGATGGACGATTAGTTGATGCATAAATCTAAAGGCGTATGTTCACCCATTTTGCTTTGGCAAAACGCGTGTAATTGAGCAAGAGTCTGACAGCTTGGTCGGCAAGGAAGGCAAACCAAATCCCGATGAGCCCCAGTTCCAGAGGAAATGCAAAAAGCCAAGCAAGCCCCGGGCGCAATATGCCAATGGTTAAAAGTGCCACCATTGCAACATACTTTGCATCTCCGGCACCTCTGAGTGCTCCGGATATTATTAGCTGCGAAATCTGAGCAAAGGTTATCACTGCAAGTATAAGGACTAAATAAGATCCGGTTGTTATTATTTCTTCCTCGGATGTAAACAACCCAACAAGTCCCCTGCGCCCGAAGATGAACACAAAAGACATCGCAGCGGAAAGAGTCAGCCCAATTCTCTGACAGACTTTTCCATATATTATTGCCATATCAGGGCGCTTTGCCCCCAGATTCTGCCCGACCAGCGCACTTGATGCAATACCCAGCCCCTCCGCAAAACCAAATGAAAGCATAACTATGTTCATGCCTATATGGTGAATAGTGAGTGCCATTGTTCCGAGACTGGCAACAACTCTGGCAAACATAAAAAAGCCAAAGCGCATGACAAGCTGCTCGGTCAGCGCACCGCCCCCAACCTTACCAAAACCGCGTAACGTCCGGGCATCAAATTTCCAGCCCCGTGCGGACAGAATGTTTAGCTCAGATTTTCTATCGGTAACCGAATAGACCGACATTAAAAATGAAACAGTGAACCCGATAAATGTAGCTATGGCTGCTCCCCTTATACCCAGCGCAGGGAATCCAAGATGCCCGCCTATCAGCAGGAAATTAAACACAACCTTAAACGTGTTTCCTGTCAGATTGACTCTCATGGATACTCGCGTGTTGCCCGCACCGCGCTGTGCTGCGATTATTGTCATTCCAAGTGATGCAAGAGGAACACTCATCATAGTTATTCTAAAAAACATAACCGAATCTTCGATAATCTCATACCCTGCACCTGCGAAGGTAAGTAGTGGAAAAGCAAACACATACGCAGCGGAGCTGAGCAGGAGCGAGATTGCCAGAGACAGCAAAAGGGCTTGCTTCAGCGAGGAGTGCGCCAGCTTCATGTTTTGCTCGCCCTTCCTCCTTGCGATTATTGCAGTTACTCCGACGTTGAGAGCTACAACTATAGATAGCACAATAAAGCGCGGCTGATTTGTGATGCCGACAGCAGCAATGGCGGCAGAGCTTATTGTGCCGACCATAATGGTATCGACTATGCCCATCAAGCCTACCAGCAAGGTTTCTGTTGTGGCAGGCATTGCCATGTTCAGCGTACGTTTGTACATATCGCGTGTGGAAGGAATATCGCCGACAACCATACTGCCTTTGACCATATATTTGCAGGAATAAATCTTAGTGAGAAAGCGAGGTATCATTATCTTTGCCACTACCTTACATCACTCCTCTTACACTAATATTGCGAGCCCGTAGAAAAACACTACGGTGCATCGTCTACCAGCTTTGAAATATCACCCTCGCCCTTGAAGCGCAGGACATTTACCATGAAGATATTGAGTTTGTTGACTATATTCGGCGGCAAAACATTTCCGTCTACCTCCACTGAGAGTACAGGGTAGTTTCTGTCTCTTGCCCATGGTGTGAAAATCCCCTCGATGACTCTGCCTATCAGACATGCAAAAGGAGCAATGTTTATAACGCCCGAGTACCCTGCTTCCATTGCAGCGGCGGCAGAACCTGTAGATACGGCTATCTCGGATTGAAGCTCAAGGTTTACGAAATTATCTCTTGTATAACCCATGATAAGCTCCATATCATGCGGAGTCTCGGGTATCAGCCCCGTAGGCATTAAAATTGAAAGAACCTTTTTCTCAACAGAGTGTTTCCACCATTTTTCTATGCCCAGCTTCTTCTTTTTTCTCCAGGGCACTGACAAAAACCGCTTAAACGGACTCAAGAGATTGAGCTGTTTGTCTAAATCATAAGTGCGAACAAAATCTAGGTAATGAATCCACTCGCCGACACTCGCAGCTTTTACAATAATCCCCCTCTCACTCATTAAGTCTGTCAGCTCTCCAACCGCAAAATCATCACGTCTTACGTAGATTTCGCCAACGACAATGACCTTCGGGCAGTCTGTCACTTTCATTTTGAGCGGTATTTTTTTAACATCGTCAGCCACGCTTTGCAACTCTTTCCAAATATCATTAGGTCTGTGCTCTACCACGTCCATGAGCTTACGCCATGATTTATCAAACGCAGCAAGTGCAGATTTTCTGTCTGATGCTGTTGTATTCAGCGAATTTCGTATGTCTTTCAGATAGTCTGACAGTACAATGCCTTTCCACATGTCCTTAGAAAACCCTGAGCCCAGCTCGCCATACGAGTTATCGGCAGAAAGCGTGAACACAACCACGTTTTCAAGGCGCATATCTTTAAACAAGTTCTCGTAGTACACATAATACTGCCCTGTTCTGCACGGCCCTGTTGTGATAGGCACAAACAGGAGGTATAGCTCATCCTTGCGATAATTTTCGCTCCACACAAATTCAAGCGCAGAGCCCAGCACAAGGTGGCTCGGCACACATTCCTTACCTGAAGAATGCGCACGTGCCGCCATGACGGTTTTTGAGGTCGCAACGGGCAACGCCTCGGCACCTAACCCCTGCCCTCTCAGCACCGCGCCTATATATTCAGTAGAGATTTCTCCCATGTTTGCGAGCAGAACCTTAACACGCTTGTTTCCGCGAATCGGCACGCTCTCCCCGGTTTTATCGTTGTCAACACGCAGGTCAAACTCACCATCCGGCTGTTTTTCGCTGACAAAACGCCAACCGTTGTCATAACGCTCGCCTTCTACGTCAGCCTTTCTGCTCTTGTAACCGTCAATGACATCAAGGAATGCCTCAACACGGGTGTCAATCCCCGCATCTGCGGTGTGGTTGTCAAGCTCCAGCACCAAAAACGGTTTCTGACCCATTATCCACTTGATATAATGCAGGATAAACGAATCGGGCGCACATGAGAAGTTTGAGACATATGTGAGGTAGATATTGTCCTCATTTTTCAAAAGGCTCGCAGATTTGACATCTTCCTGACCATAGTACCAGTACATATTCGGAAAAATAGTCTCGCTTTCAAACGGAAGAATGTCAAAAGGCACAATGGAATAGCCCCTTGTAGTGAATTTGCGCGGAATTCCCATGTTTGCCTCAGGCGCAAACGCATTGTAAGCTCTGCCCAAAATTGCTATAACCGGTCTGTCTGCCTCTCTTGCATCTTTAAGTGCCTCAAGTCCAAGCCTTTTTGCCGCTTTAAAATATTCATTTTGCTTACTGAGTGCAAAGTCAAAAGCCTGCTTTATCTCATCATCGGAAATCCCGAGTTTTTCTCCAATTTCAGAAAATAGCTCAAGTGCTTTTTCATTGCCAAACTTAAAGCTCACAACAAGCGGAAGCCACTTCTTCTCATCCACATGTGGAAAAGCCTTGGTAATATAATACGGCAAGCTTTGAGTCAAAGGGCAGAAGTTTGCATGTACATCTGTCTCATAACTCGGCATATCCCTGAAATGCGGTAAAAGTACATAATCAGCACCCTTGTCAAGACAGTCCTGCACAGCTCCGTGAGCTATTTCAGCCGGGAAGCAATAAGCCGCCTCAGCCCTCGCCATTCCCTCGTGCGGAACTTCGGTTGATAAAATCGTCTTGATGCCGAGTTTATAGAAAAACCAAGAATAGAGCGGATACAGTGTGTGAACGGAGATTGCCTTGGGAATTCCCACTGTATAATTTCGCTTAACTTTGGCTTCCCCATCGCCTGTACTTGGAGTTGAAGGTGCGGCATAATCCTCATAAAGTAGCTTTTGCCGTCTTTCCACATAGTCAAATATCGGCACATCGGCAATGGATTTTCGCATATTGGCATATTTATTACACCTGCCGCCAAACATGATTTTGCGGTCTTTTAGCTTCAGCACCTGAATCGGACAGAAATTTTCGCAAGCCTGGCAAGCAAACACCTTGTCATATTCAATCTCAGTCTCAAGCAGACGGTCTATGTCTACACTGCTTTCTTCCGGCAGACCCTCGTTGAGTTTGCGCTCTGCCAGCAAAGCAACGCCGAAACATCCCATAAGCTCGGGTGATGGAGGAACAAGGATTTCCTTACCGAGTAACATTGCAAACGCCGCAGAAACGGCAGGATTCTTTGCAACGCCGCCCTGCAGAAACACCTTACCGCTGATAGTGCGGTTACCGACTACACGGTTTAGATAGTTTGCCACAATTGAGCAGACAATCCCCGCTGTGATATCTTCCCGCGTTGCACCCTGCCCTATCGCCTTTCGTATGTCGCTGTTTATAAATGCAGAGCAATGCTCGCCGAATTTCAGCGGTGTCTTTGCTTTCAGTGCTATCGGACCGATATCCCTGTCGCTGAATATAGACAGGTCGCCCGCCGCACTTTCTTCCAGAAACGAGCCCGTTCCGGCACTGCAAGCCTCGTTCATTGCATAATCAATCGGCACACCGTTTTTGAGAAGAACATACTTTGCATCCTGACCACCGATTTCAAAAATTGTCTCTACGTCGCTGTCATAGTACGTTGTCCCCATTGAGTGTGCGATAATTTCATTGTAAACACCGCGGGTTTCAAGGAAAACACCCAATATTTCGCGGCTCGACCCGGTTGTTGCCGAGGTTATAATGTCTATATCTTTGCTTCCGGTGTCGGCATAAACCTTGTCCTGCAAGATTTTCAGACACTCCTTCAACGCTTTCACAGGGTCGCCGTGCGTTCTCCCGTAATGGCTCGCTACCACTTCCTTTGTCTCGGCATCTACAAGGCAAGCCTTAGTCGTAGTGGAGCCACCGTCAACACCTAGAATATACCGCCGACCTGTCTGCACTTTGCCGTCGGGCTTGTCAAACAGCTTTACTTTAGACACATAAGCCTCAAGTGCTTCAAGTGTCTCAAATTTGACTTCACCCGGCTTCATCAGGTTTTCAAATTCAGGAAGCGGTCTGCCAAACTCTGCTGCAAGAACAGAAGCACCCAGAGCCTCAAACACCGATGCAGTCTCCGGAACGATAAACTCAATATTCGGTGCGCTTTCTCTGATAAATCTTATTACATGACTGTTGAGGGTCATCCCTCCGGTTAAAACCACCCTACCGCTTTTTATGTTTGCTCTTTTGAGAAAATCAATAACCTTCACAGCCATAACATGAGACAGCGACAGGACAATATCCTGCTTTGAAGCTTCACGCTTATTGAGTTTATGAGTGCAGTCGCTTTTCATAAACACGGAGCAGCGAGTCGATATAGGATACACCTTCGCTGTCTCCGGTACTTTCTCAATATCCTCGGGTCCCAGGTCCATACGGGCAAGCTGCTGCATAAGAAATTCGCCCGTACCCGATGCGCATTTATTTCCCGAGAAGCTACCGACTATTTTACCTTTATTAAGGGAATAAACGATAAGGTCTTCCCCGCCCATACTGACTACAGCATCAGCATCTATCCCCAGTGCCTTTATCGCCGATTCAACGCACACAGGCTCTAGTGTGCCTGAGAGGTTAAAAATAAATCGACCTTCGTTACCCGTTATCAGTGCAGGAATGCCTACAGGCACGTTTCCATCGCTAAGTAGTTTTCTTGCTGCCTCAGAGAAGTCTCCCTCATGACTGAGCGAATCGCTCCAAATAACCTTGCCATCTTCGCAAAGTACCATTTTAAGGCTGGTTGAGCCTATGTTTACACCTAAAGTTTGCATATATGTATAAGTCCTCATTTACATTATTGTTTTTGTTTTGCTTACGGAAACAGGAAATCCTTTAATTTCTTACTTCGACTCGGATGGCGGAGTTTTCTAAGGGCTTTTGCCTCGATTTGTCTTATCCGCTCCCTTGTTACATTAAACTCCCTGCCAACTTCCTCTAAAGTGCGAGTACGCCCATCCTCGATACCGAATCTGAGCTTTAGCACCTTTTCTTCACGCGGAGTCAGCGTTCCCAAAACACCATTTAGTTGTTCTTTTAATAGAGTAAAGGATGCTGCTTCCGCAGGCTCTGATGCATCCTCATCCGGGATAAAGTCACCCAGATGACTATCCTCCTCCTCGCCAATCGGAGTCTCAAGCGAAACAGGTTCCTGCGCAATTTTTAGAATTTCCCGCACCTTTTCAACAGGCATACCCATGTCCTCCGCAATTTCTTCGGGAGTCGGGTCATGCCCCAATTCTTGCAACAACTGCCGGGAAATCCGCATGACTTTATTTATAGTTTCTACCATATGAACAGGAATTCTGATAGTGCGTGCCTGATCAGCTATTGCCCTTGTAATCGCTTGACGAATCCACCATGTCGCATAGGTTGAAAACTTATAACCCTTTTTGTAGTCAAACTTTTCAACAGCCTTGATAAGCCCGAGGTTGCCCTCCTGAATTAGGTCTAAAAACAACATACCGCGACCAACATAACGCTTGGCAATACTTACAACAAGCCTCAAATTCGCTTCTGCCATCTGGCGCTTTGCCTCTTTATCGCCCTCAGACATTTTCTTTGCAAGCTCAATCTCTGCTTCTGTAGTCAAGAGATTTACCTTACCGATCTCTTTGAGATACATACGCACAGGGTCGTCAATGCTAAAATTATCAACTAGCGATTCAGGGTCAATCAATTCATCTTCGGCAAGCGTTTCAATCTCTGCAAGTTCCTCCATTTCAGGGGACTCATCGTCAGGAGGGATGTAATTTGTCTCATCTGTCTCCGCAGTGTTTATGTTGAGATTTTCGAGTGTATCATAAAACTTATCAATCTGTTCCTGCTCGAGATTTAAGTCCTCAAGAACATCAAGCAATTGCTTAGAACTCAAGCTGCCACGCTTCTTTCCCTCTTCTATGAGTGCCTTCAGGCGGTCTTCGACGTATCGGTCATGTGCTTGCTTTGCAAACTTCTCATGTTCACTAATCGCATCGATATCTTCAAGTGTGACGGTCTCTCCGAGGGTATCCAGCTCTCCCAAATTCTCCAAATCATCTAAATCGTCAAGTTCATCAATATCCGGAACATTATCAAGGTCTTCGATATCATCGAGATCAATAATTTCCTCAAGTTCGCCAATATCCCGCTCATCATCAAGCGCCGTTATTTCATCAACTTCATAACCCTCCTCAATGTCGTTAATCCGGGTATCCTCAAAATCTTCTGTTTCAGGTATTCCAAGTGGGTTTTTTTCTTTCATCCTTTGTGACCTCCATAGGTTTCTTTAAGTCTTTTTATTTCGAGCAAAGTGTCTGTGTCAGGCGCATGTGTGCGTAGTTTCTCTGTTCTGATTTTTTCGATGTATGAGCGTACTCGATTATCACTGTCCGGCAGAGACTCAGGTTTTCTCATAATTCTCATGAACTCTGATGCCTCATTCGGCTCCAGTTCCGAGGACACCTGCGCCTCGTTTATTTCTCTGTCCTCTGACAGCCGTTTTTCTAAAATCAAATACACCTTTTCTAAAAATTTTGAAGTGAACTCACTGTGTGCAAAACCCTTTTCCGATATCACCTTTATAAGCGTTGAGTCTCGCATTATACATCTTATAATCCCCTCTTCTGCAACGGCGGAAGATTCGTTTTCATATCTGAGTTCACGACCCTTGGGCTGGATATTCACCCTTGGGCGCATAACTTCCTTTTCCCGTGTTTTCGCCCTAGCTTTGCTTTTCGTTCTGACTTTTCTCGTTATCTCATTTTTGATTGAGTCTACAGACACTCCGGCTGCCAACGCCACTTTTGATGTGTAAATCTCCCGCTCAGGTATGCTATTTATTTCGGCAAGCAGGTCAGTCGCCTTTGCGAGATAGGATAACCGGCCTTCATCTGTTTGCATATCGTGACCTTTTGAAATTGTGATAAGGCGGTAATCTATTTGGCTCTCACCATGCTTCAGTAGCGCCCGAAACGCATCAACACCGCGTTTTCTGATAAAATCATCAGGGTCGCCCGAAGCACCTAAATCCACAACCTTTACATTTTTACCCGTCGCTTCAAGCAGTGGAAGCACTCTCAAGGTTGCTTTCTTGCCCGCTTCATCAGGGTCAAAGGCAATAATTATGTTTTCTGTATACGTCGCCATAAGTCTTGCCTGCTGCTCGGTAAAGGCCGTTCCGAGCGGTGCAACCGCACTATCAAATCCGGCTTGGTGCAATGTTACAACATCTATGTTGCCCTCTACAAGTAAAAGATTTCCTGCCTTGGAATTTTTTGCAAAATTGAGCGCATACATATTTCTGCTTTTTGAAAACGCCACCGTATCCGGAGAATTTAAGTACTTTGGCTCCCCATCCCCTAAAATCCTGCCCGAAAACGCAATCACATTACCCCGCACATCTATTACAGGAAAAATCAACCTATCTCTGAAAAAGTCATAAGCACCTTCGCCGCCGCGCCCCGGTCTGCACAATCCGGCTTCAACAAGTTCCGCTTTTTTGTAGCCTTTTTTGAGCATTGCATCAAACAAGATTGTCCAGTTATCAGGTGCGGCACCTAACCCGAAGCGTGTGGCACTCGCTTTTGAAATCCCTCGCTGTACCAAGTAGTCACGTGCCGATGCACCGAGTGAAGAAGATAACATTGTATGAAAATGGCGTGCCGCATCACGGTTTAATTCAATCAAACGGCGGCGGCGATTTGCCACCTCTACCTGCCCTGCCTCTTCCGGTACAGTCATCCCGGCGCGCCTTGCAAGCACTTCAACAGCATCTCTAAAAGGCAGATTTTCTATTTCCATGACAAAGCCTATCGCACCACCGCCTTTTCCGCAACCAAAACAGTGATATATCTGCTTTTCGGAGTTAATTGAAAAAGAGGGCGTTTTCTCGCTGTGAAACGGGCAAATGCCAAACATATTTGCCCCGCTCTTTTTACTCAAGCGGACATAACCGCCGACAAGCTCAGCTATATCCGTTCTGCTGACAAGTTCATCAAGAAAAGCATCCGGTATTGCCACATCTAAGCTCCTTATTAGCGCACCTGCCATCCCAGAGGGATAAACAGTTTCTCATATATGTGTACGGCGTAGTTATCCGTCATTCCGGAAATATAATCACTGACTGCGCGATTTAGTCCGTCCTTTTCTATGATTTGACGGTATTCCTCGGTCATCTCGCCGGGATTCTTAGTGTAGTGATTAAACAGCCCGCTCAATATTCCAAAAACTTTTTTCTCTTCACTTTTTGCCGTATCGTTGAGATAAACTCGCTCGTACATGAAGCTGCGAAATTCATCAAATGTGCTTGCAATATGCGGACTCAAAGCTATTTTCCCGACACGTCCACTCTCAACAATCATGTCCAGTACAAGAGTATTTATCCTCTCGTCATACCTTGCACCCAGAGCAACGCTAATCTTCTCTGGAATATCGGTCTCATGCAAGATGCCGGCTCTCATGGCATCGTCAACATCATGATTTACATAGGCGATCCTATCTGCAATCCTTACAATTGCTCCCTCGTGTGTCTGAGGAAGACGATCACCGGTATGACATAAAACGCCATCTCGCACCTCATGAGTAAGATTGAGCCCCTTGCCGTTTTTCTCTATATACTCGACTATTCTGAGGCTTTGTTCGTTATGTTTAAAACCACCATCGTCAGAGAGCAGCGTATTGAGCGCACGTTCACCTGCATGACCGAACGGAGTATGCCCGAAGTCGTGTGCGAGAGCTATCGCCTCCGCTAAGTCTTCATTTAACCTCAGTCCTCTTGCTATAGTTCTACTGATTCTTGACACTTCAAGGGTATGCGTTAGCCGTGTCCTGTAGTGGTCGCCCTCAGGACTCAGAAACACCTGTGTTTTACGTTTGAGTCTGCGAAATGTTCTACAGTGTATGGTGCGATCTATATCACGCTGATAGCATGTCCTGATTTCACACTCAGGTTCGTACCGATCGCGCCCTCTTGAACACACCGCCTGAGACGCTTTATCTGACAGCATCTGTCCTTCCAGCGCCTCTCTGATTTCTCTGGGATTTTGCCCATTCATACAGCCTCTCACCACCCTCTCTTATTCTTATACGAAAGAAAATACGAAAATCCTTTAAAAATTTTTATTTTAAAGGTGATTATATATGTCTGAATCTTGCGGGTTTCGGGCGCATCTTAATTCCGGACACAATCCCCATTGCGGCAAAACAAGTGACAACTGAAGACCCTCCGTAGCTTATAAACGGCAGTGTAATCCCGATAACGGGAAGAAAACCAAGCGCCATACCTATGTTCATGATTGACTGAACAATGAACATCGCTCCGACACCTGTGCAAACCAACATTCCGAGAGGATTGTTCGACCTTACCCCTACGTAAAAACACCTTGCAATTACACATGTGAGAAGTGCAATTATCGCTATGCAGCCAATAAATCCCAGTTCTTCTCCTGCAACCGAGAAAATAAAATCTGTATGGTGCGCCGGGATGATAGCAGCCTGTGTCAATCTGCCGTTGCCAAGACCTTGCCCAAAAGGTCCGCCTGTTGCGATTGCCTCAATGCTCAAATATGTCTGCCACAATGCATCAGAGCGGTCAGGGTCAACAATATCAGGAAAAAACGGAGCCATTACCACGTTTCTATGCCGCTCGGAAAGTACATTTTCCCATACAAGTGGAGCCGCTGCTGTTAAGACTAAAGCACCTAAGGCAAACCAGCGGAGCTTTACTCCTCCGGCAAACAACATGATGACAAATATTCCGAAGTATACAAGTGCCGTTCCCAAGTCTCCGGAAATCTGGAACACTGCACCAAAGAAAATGGCAAAAACAGCAAAAATCAGAGCCAAAGATAAAATCGAATTTAGAGTTCTCTGCTCTTTATACATACTTATCATTTTCGCCATAACTATTATAAACGGAACTTTTGTTATTTCTCCCGGCTGCATACCTATGCCAAAAAATCTGAGCCATGCACGTTGACCGGCTTCTTCCACACCCCAAATCAGCAGTGTGGACAGCAGCAGGAGCGAAAATACAACCAGAAGTCTGGATTTATCTGCAATCATATCTATATCTATATAGGTAAACAGAAGGAAGAACGCCATGCCCAGCACAATGGCTCCGGTCTGTACATCTACAGCACCTGCTTCCCCTGCTCTGTTTGTAACTGCACTCCCTATGAGTAATACGCCCAGTATAGAGCTTGCGAGACTCAGCGCAAGGATAACCATATCCGCTTCGCGAAAGAACCTTACAACTCCCTTGAAAAATGTTACTACCGTTTCCATCGCTTTGTCACCTCGGAGGCAATTTTACCATTTTTTACATTATTATGCAAATTTACTTATAAAAACGGATTGTCCGTGGTATAATCGAAAACATGACAAATGTAATCAATAACATTATAAAAATAACAAATACAAACAGCGAAGCTGAAACTGCCGCTGAAGGTGAGGAGCTTGGTCGCACACTGAGCCCGGGAGCGGTTGTTGCGCTCTATGGTGATTTGGGTGCAGGTAAGACTGCTTTTACCCGCGGGCTTGCTATTGGGCTTGGTATAGAAATGCCTGTCTCCAGTCCGACTTTTACAATCGTCAACGAGTATCCCGGTGACATTCCGCTTTTTCATTTTGATATGTATCGCCTTGAAAACGAAAGCGAACTTTTTGACATAGGCTGGGACGACTACTTAGAGCGAGGCGGCGTTTGTGCCATTGAGTGGAGCGAAAAGGTTCCTGGAGCGTTCCCGCCTGATACCATCAAAGTACGCCTCGAAAGCTGCGGGGAAAATGTACGGACTATAACAATAAAATCAAGTAATCATTAAAAGACTCCGCAAACCGCATATCATCTGCTACACTCAGGGATAGGAGAAACCAGCTATGCTCATTATCGCATTTGAATCATCTGCAAGACCCGCTTCTGTTGCGGTGCTGGAAGTCTGCGACACCTCTGCCGACTCATGCAAGCATAAACTCCTGGGACAGTACTTCCAAAACAATGGCTTTTCACATAGCCGCACCCTCATGTCAATGGCCGAAACATTACTCAAAAGCCTCAATCTCAAACCTGCTGACATCGGACTTGCTGCCGTCGCAAGAGGGCCGGGCTCTTTTACAGGAATCCGCATCGGTGTCTCCGCCGTTAAAGGCTTAGCTTGGGGGCTTGATATTCCTGTCTGCGGTGTCTCAACACTTGAGGCGATGGCTCGCCAGACAAGACTCCCCGGCACTATAATCTGCCCCGTAATGGATGCCCGCCGAAGTCAAGTCTATAATGCTCTTTTCAAGTGGCATGGCGATAAACTCAAAAGATTAAGAGACGACCGCGCCATCTCCATAGATGAGCTATCAGAAGATTTAAAACACTACGGCGAGCCGTTTATGTTTGTCGGTGATGGCACAGAGGTGTGCAAAAAAAGTATCTCTGACAATAATCTTCACGACACACCGGAAATACTTCACTATCAAACTGCGTACGGCGTAGCCCTCGCAGCACTTCATGCTAAGCCCATATCATCAGAGGAACTGGAGCCATCTTATCTACGCCCTTCACAAGCCGAAAGGGAGCGAAACAGCGTAAATAATTAGCAGGAGATGGGAAATTTGCTACGCTTTTTTCGATCCAGGTAATCTTCACCCCTGTTCTCGAAAAAATACTTCACAAACAGCCCATCTCCTGTGAGAATTTTGAAAGCAGCTGCGACATCACAGACTATCGCCAAAATCCTTCCTAAACTGCTTTGCAAGTTCTTCAGGCCAATTGCTCAATGGCTCCAAGCGACCAAAGAAGAAGCGGAGTACCTTCGGCTCTTCGACAAACTTTAGACCACCAATCATATTGCGGTGCCGGTACAGCCAGCTTATGCGGTCGGCTGTGTATTTGACTTGCGACAAAGTAAACACACGCCTTGGAACGGCAATACGCGCAAGTTCCATCTCGGCAAGCCTCTCGCTACCATCGTCGTTGCGCTGCTCACTCATGGTACCTCGCTCCATGCAGCGCACTCCGCTGGCAATGAAAATCGCCGCTGCAAGTGCTCCTGCCGGATACTCTTCTTGAGGGATATGTGAGCAAAACTCTGAAGCATCTACGTGACATCCGAGACCACCCGGCGGAGTCACGACAGGCACGTTATTCTTGATAAGCTCATTACACAAAGCCTCAACAATAATCGGCGTTTGGCTGATAACGTCAATATCCATAGTCTCTAAAAGTCCGACAGCCAGAGCCTCCATTTCGCGCACCGACATACCGCCGTAAGTCAGAAAACCCTCGTAGAGCGGCACAAGCTCACGCATTTTAAGAAATAGAGCTTTATCGGAAACAAGAATTCCGCCACCACGTGCTGAGCCCAGCTTGCGCGCTGAGAAATAGACGATATCCATCATCGATGCAATTTCTCTTGTAATGTCGATAATTTTGGTATCCTTGTACTTAGGGTCACGAATTTTGATAAAATACAAATTGTCGCCGAGCAAACTGGCATCGTAGACAAGCTTAATGCCTTCACTGCGGCAGATTTGCGAGACCTCACGCATATTTGCCATGGAAACAGGCTGTCCGCCGATTAGGTTCGTACCCGCTTCAATGCGCACAAATGCTACGTTTTCAGGACCGTTGCGCTTAATCGATTCCTTAAGCTTATCAACATCAATGTCACCTTTAAAAGGTGCATCGCTCTTAATTTTGTAGCCCTCATCATATAAAATTTCCTCAACAACTCCGCCGTTCAATGTAATATGCGCCTTTGTTGTTGTGAAATGATAGTTCATGATAGTAACCATTCCGGGCTTAACAAGTGTCTGTGCGATAATATTCTCGCAGGCGCGACCCTGGTGAGCAGGCAGGAAGTATTCCATACCAAATATATCCTGCAACACTTTTTCAAGCCTATAATAGGTTTCCGAACCGGCGTAGCTGTCGTCAGCCTGCATCATTGCTGCATACTGATCCTGACTCATGGCATTGACACCGCTGTCGGTGAGCATATCCATGAAAACATCACGATTTCTGAGCAAAAAAGTGTTGTAGCCAGCTTCCTTCATGCTCTTAAAGCGCTCCTCCACCGGCAACAGATTTACTTTCTGCACCATCCTGACTTTGTGCATTTCAAGCGGGACATTTTCTCCTGATAGAAATTTTACATTAGACATCTTCTTTCTTCCTTTCACACGCATGTTGGCTAACTTTATCACAGTTAAGCCTTTTTTTCAACAATAATGTGTTTTTTGCGGTGTTTGCACGGCTTTTTCAGAGGCTTTTTCAGAAAATATTTGTCTTGACAAACCGTAGTATCATGTGCTATCATAGCAAGCAATCGGGTGGCTCCTTTGGTAAGGGTGGGTCGCTCCGAAAAGTTGAATAACTTGGGGAACGCCGCGCCTTTATCCTAGGGTGCGGTTACTTCTTTTTGGTGATATTAACCACCAAACCGATAACCGCGATGATTAGCATTAGAAGTGCTATGACTTCAAGCAGTGTCATGCAGCCACCCCCTTCACAGAGAGAGCAACCCAACCGCCGTTTTGCTTGCTGCGTGAGCATATCACAACCCGCATCAAGATTACAACCACAGTGCAAACACCCCAAAGTTGAAGATTTCACACTTTGGGGCGTTTGCTGTAGAATATTAAAACTTAGAAGCGTGTTTTTTCTACAAAATTTCTACATTTGGGTGCATTTATTAAATTTTTGTGAACACATGCTCTCACAGGACGTCGAGGACTGCGCCCCTATTCCGCGACCGCTTCCCACTCTGCCAGCAACCGCTCCAGCTCGATGCTTAACTCCTGCTCCTTAGATTCGAGTTCCATCAGCTTCTCGTAGTCGCTGGAGTGCTGCTCTTTTTGCAATGCTAAATCGTCTATTTCCGATTCAATCTTTGTTATCTCCCGTTCGAGTCGTCTAAGCTCCTTTTGAGAATCAGACGGCTTTAACTTTTTCTTCGCCGCCTTATCTCCCTTTGAAATCCCACCTCTGCCCTCATCACTTGCCTTTTTCAGCTGTGGAGAGCGCGGCGACTTTTTGTTTTCCATGTACTGTGCATACGTGCCTTTAAAATCGGTAAACTCGCCGTCTGAAAGCTCCCAGATGCGTGTCGCAAACCTATCTATAAAGTATCTGTCGTGCGAAATAAAAATAAGTGTCTCATCATATCCATCAACAACACCCTCTATCCACTCACGTGATGCCAGGTCTAAGTGATTCGTCGGCTCGTCTAAAATAAGCAAATTTATCTCATCATATGTCAGCATACAAAGGCGCAGTCGACTTTTCTCGCCGCCGGACAAATCTCCCACATACTTAAACACATCTTCACCCGAAAACAAAAATGCACCAAGCCTGTTACGTGCAAGCTGAGGGCTGATATCCTTCTCCGCAACCAGCGTGTCAAGAATCGAACGATTCGGGTTATCAAAATGAATAATCTGCGGTAAATATGCCGCTCTCACGGAAGGCCCTTTTCGAGAAAACCCACTATCAGGCTCCAGTTCCCCCAGAAGCACCTTAATAAGCGTTGTCTTCCCCGTACCGTTGTCGCCAATTATTGCAATACGCTCTGCGCCCTGTACCAAAAGCTCATCAATCTCAAAAAGCCGCTTATCTCCGAAAGACTTTGACAACCCTTTGACAACAAAAACCTCATCACCACGAAATTCGCGCGATGAAACCCCTGCTCTCATCGTCTTGTCTCTATCCGGTCGCTCTGTCTTCACAGCTCGCTCCGCACGGGTTCTGAGCGCAAAAGATTTCTTCATGAGCCGTTTGTTACCCGTACCCCATGCATATAATCTGTCAGCCGCATCATTGAGCCTTTTTGCCTCCGCCTGTTCCCGCTCAAATCTCGCTCGTTGCTCATTATATCGCCTTTGCTTCTCCGTAACATAGTAGCTGTAGTTACCGCTGTAAAAATCAGCTTTGCCGTTATTGACTTCAACCACCCTGTTCACGGTTTTGTCGAGGAAATATCTGTCATGCGAAATGATTAAAACCGTACCTTTAAACTTTATAAGGAAATCTTCAAGCCAAATAGTCGCATTTAGGTCAAGATGGTTTGTCGGCTCGTCGAGCAGCAAAATATCTGTATTTTCGAGTATCAAACGCGCAAGATTGAGTCTCGTTTTCTCACCGCCCGAGAGTGTTGAAAATC